>Ga0136655_1000242_pt1 | contig 24517 bp, 30 predicted proteins | sample CPBDNA_2_FD_94863 | JGI IMG/M metagenome (GOLD analysis project Ga0136655, IMG submission 94863) | Freshwater to marine salinity gradient microbial communities from Chesapeake Bay, USA - CPBay_Spr_15_0.8_DNA (version 2) | ecosystem: Environmental > Aquatic > Marine > Coastal | place: USA... | reverse complement strand
TTCGAAATGTAGAAATACCTTCGCAACACCAATCCATATAATCAATGGGATGATAAACATCATTGCATAATAGAAAGTCATTATGTATCCTTCTCATACTTATTTTTAAGGCGTTTAAGTTCTCTCAGTTCTTTTTCGCGCTTTTTGAAATCAGATTTCTGTTTTCTTTCTTTTGCTTTTCTTTCTTGTTCCAACCGAACAATCTTTTCCTTACCAGATTCTTCACGTTGAAACACAAACCAGACTTCATATGCGCCATCATATCCATGAAAATCATAATCAATTTTCACTTCACCAACGGCACCTAATTTTATACATTTTTCTTCCCACGTGTCAAGATTTTTTCTGACATCATCTAATGTCATACCATCCCAATCATCGTTATGCGGGAGTTTGTCTTCAATCAACATATAAATTATCCTTTTCATTCCATATAAATATAGACAGAAGAATCAGTTTTGTCAAGAGGAAAATTATGATTACAAATTATCTATCTCCATTGGAGTTTCAGATTGCTATAAAACGTATACCCAACGTGGAGTTTTTTACACAAAAAATATCACTTCCTGCGGTGAATGTGACACCTGTAGAAAGAAGTGGACCAATGAACAAAGTATTCCAAACGCCAGATAAAATGACATATGACGAACTTTCTTTGTCTTTTATAGTTGATGAAAAAATGACAAATTATTTGGAAATATTTAACTGGTTAAAGGGAATATCTGCACCAGAGAGTTTTGATCAATATAGAAGGACAAATGAATCTGATGATGGTCTATATTCTGATATATCCGTAATGATATTAAACAGCAACAAAAATGCAAATATAGAATTCACATTTTACAACTGCTTCCCAACTTCTTTGTCTGGTGTAGAACTAGATACTACCAATACAGATGTAATTTATCCAGAATCTAGTGTCACATTTAGATACGATTATTATGAAATTGGAATCAAATAAACTTGACATTTACCATGGAAGGTTATATAATGTCAAGTGAAAAATATTATTTTTATAGAAGGTTTATGTTATGGATATTGTCGAAAAAATCAACAAAGAATGGGCAGAAGACAGTAAGATTGATGAAATAAATTTGGTTAGTGAATCAGCAAAAATACCAAAATTACATCACAAGTATTATATGATGTATATCACTCAAAGTCTGAAAACCACAAAATTAAAAGAAGAATTGAAAGAGTTGAAAAAGTCAAAAATTGAGTATTATAAAGGTGAGATGGATGATAGTGAACTTAAAAAGCGCAATTGGAAACCAAATCCTCTAAAAATCCTCAGAACAGATATAGATAAATACATAGAAGGTGATAGTGATTACATCCAAATGAGTTTGAGAATTGCTTATAATGAAGCAGCAACAAAGTATTTGGAAGACATTATCAGACAAATAAACAATAGGAATTTCGTTATCAAAAACATGATTGATTTCTTTAAATTCCAAAGCGGTGGAATGTAATTTGAAAAATGCCAGATATAATTAAAGTAGAATACGTAAATGAAGTTCATATGAAGGTGACTGCTGATCCCAGCATTCGCCAAGAACTTTATGAATATTTCTCATTCAGACCAGAAGGTTATCAGTTTGTTCCATCCTACAAAACAAGGCAATGGGATGGTTATTTGCGTCTATACACTCCTTTCAAACCTTTTCTTTATGTAGGTTTGTTATCATACATATATAAATTTGCAGAAGGTCGTGGTTATAAATTAGACATAGATGACAAACTTTCACAAAAAGAAAAAATAGATGATGATTATGGGTATCAACTCGCAAAAGAAATAAATTCTCCTTTTGTTCCAAGAGATTATCAAAATGATTATGTTGTTCATGCATTAAGAAATAAAAGAGCATTAATCATTTCTCCCACATCTTCTGGAAAATCTTATATCATACATCTGATACAACAGCATTATTACCAAGCATTTCAACATAGAACACTTGTTGTAGTCCCAAGTATCGGACTTGTACATCAAATGGCAGGTGACTTCAAAGACTATGGTGTTAATCCAGATATGATACATAAAATACAAGGTGGTGTGACAAAAGAAACAAATTGCCCTATCGTCATATCAACTTGGCAGTCTCTTGTCAACATGGATAAAGAATGGTTTGACCAATTTGATGTTATTGTAGGTGATGAAGCACACACATTCAAAGCAAAATCACTCACTACTATAATGGAAAAACTTACTGGTTGTCAATACCGTTTCGGTTTCACAGGAACAGTTTCTTCAAAGTCAAAAGTAAACAAACTTATACTTGAAGGTTTGTTTGGAGGATATAAAAAAATCATATCTACCAAAGACTTGATAGATGATGGTACAGTCGCAGATTTTAATGTCAAAGCAATTGTTTTAAATTATTATCCACAAGTCAAAAAAGATTTTAGAAAACGCTTCAAAGATGTAGAACCTAACCAGAGATATCCTACAGAAATTGATTTCATAAACAACAACCATGATAGAAATATATTTTTGAGAAATTTATTGTGGTCACTTGAAAACCAAAATAATTTGATACTTTTTGATAGAGTTGAAAAGCATGGTGTCATACTCAAAGATATTTTCGAAAAAGAAGATAGAGTTCTTCATTTTATACATGGTGGTGTTAAAGGTGAAGAACGTGAACGTGTTAGAAACCTTGTCGAAAATGACCCAATCAAACAGCATAATATATTGGCATCTTATGGAACATTTTCCACAGGCATTAACTTGAAAAAATTGGACAACGTTATATTTGCATCTGGTTCAAAATCAGAAATAAAGGTGTTACAATCAATCGGAAGATCGTTACGTAAAGGTAATGGTGCAGATAAAGCAACACTATATGATATAGCAGATAATTTATCAACAACTAAAAAAGAAAACTATACCTTACAACACTTTAGAGAACGTATAAACATTTACAGTGTTGAAAACTTTGATTTTAAAATATTCAACGTTGATTTGTTTAAAAAATTAGTCTGATTAGTTATAGATTTGGGGTTCATTTGAACCCCATTTCACTCCAAAATCTTTGATTTTGTTCATTCAATACACATTTTGATATAATTTCCCTATGACTCATAGTGATTCAATATTAGAATCTAGAATCATTTGTATCCTATTTCCCCTTACTACATTAAGGATTATAACAACTTTTTTTGTTTTGTCAAGAGAAAAATGGACAAAATAATAAAAAAAATACTTGACAGATGAACTGATATGGTGTAGTGTAAAACTAACAATAATAAAAAGGATAGGCAATGGCAGAAAAGCAAAGAAGAAGAAAAAAGACAGACTATGTAAATAATACTGACCTTTTCAATGCAATTATAGAATACAAAAGAATATGTAGAGAAGCAGAGGACCAAGGAGAGGAAAAACCTATGGTCCCGAATTATATAGCAGAATGTATATACGACATATCGAATAGGTTGTCAACAAGACCAAATTTTTACGGTTATCCATTTAGAGAAGATATGGTTATGGATGGCGTTGAAAACTGTCTACTATACATGCATAACTTTGATCCCCAAAAAACAGAAAACCCATTTGCTTATTTTACACAAATAATATGGTATGCGTTTCTTAGACGGATTGATAAAGAAAAAAAGCAAATGTACATAAGATATAAATCTTCACATCACCTAATTTCAACAGGGGGTACATCTGATTCAGGAGACATGCATTTAACTCTTAAAACAGATGTTGATTATATCAATAGTTTTATTGAAGACTATGAAACAAAAATGGAAAAGTCTAAAAAGAAGAAAACAAAAGAAAATGACTTGGAGAAAGACGAATGATACCAGTAATTATAGAAGATTATATAAGAAAATTGAACGATAAGTCTACTCATATAGAACGTAGACAGTTTTACTACACGTCACTCTTAAAGATAAAAGAGGAAGTAGAAAAATCATTGAAAGACTATGAAAGAGAAAAGAATTTTAAAAAATGAAAGTCGCAATAATAACAGACCAACATTTTGGTGTCCGTGGTGATAGTCAAGTTTTTTTGGACCACCAAGATAAATTTTATAATGATATTTTCTTTCCTACTCTAGACAAAGAAAATATAGACACTGTTATTGATCTTGGTGATACATTTGATCGTCGTAGATTTATAAATTTTGTTACTCTAAAGCGTTCAAAAGAGATGTATTTTGATAAACTGAAAAAAAGAAATGTAACAGTTCATAGCATTGTTGGAAATCATACGGTCTTTCATAAAAACACGAATGAGACAAATGCCTTATCATTGTTGATGAAAGAATATGATAATTGGAATGTATATTGGAATGAACCAAAAGAATTGAAACTTGGTTCGTGTGATATACTGCTGTCACCATGGATAACTAAAGACAACTTCAAGGTTTCTATGGATTTTTTCAATAAAACAAAAGCACAGATGTTGATGGGTCATTTTGAATTTAAAGGGTTTGAAATGAGTAAAGGTTCTTTGTGTGACCATGGTTTGGATAAACAGGATTTTGGTAAATTTGATCAAATCTATTCTGGACATTTTCACCATCCTTCTGAAAATGGTAATGTGAAATATCTAGGTGCGCCTTATGAAATGGATTGGTCAGATTTTGATGGGAAACGTGGTTTTCATATCTTTGATACTGAAAAAAGGGACTTGACATTTGTTCATAATCCGTATAGTGTACATCACAAGATAGAATATGATGATACTGATTTTACCGTGGAAGACGTTACTAACCTTGACGTTTCTCCACTGAAAAACACATTCATAAAATTGATTGTGAAAAATAAGACCAATCCATATATTTTTGATTTATTTGCAGACAAACTTTCTGATAGTGGGTGTGCAGATATTAAAATAGTAGAAGATAGTTTGAATCTTGAAAGCATTGATATGGATGAATTTATTGATGAAAGTAAAGATACCAAACATATTCTCCATGCATATGTTGATAGTATAGAGACTGGTGTGGAAAAGAACAAGATAAAAAATGTAGTCGATGAACTTTATGCGGAGGCAATTTCTCTTTGAATATCAGATTTAGTAAAATACGGTACAAAAACTTTTTATCTTCTGGAAATATTTTTTCAGAGATTGAGTTGTTGAAGCATAAAACTACGTTGATAGTAGGCAAGAATGGTGCTGGCAAATCCACCATTCTTGATGCTATTGTATTTGCACTGTATGGTAAACCATTTAGGAAGATTACCAAACCACAACTTATAAACAGTATTAATAAAAAAGACATGCTGGTTGAAGTTGAATTTTATATCCTTGATGATCAATATATGATCAGACGTGGTGCAAAACCAAACATCTTTGAAATATTCAAAAATGGAAAAATGATAGATCAAAATTCTACTATGGCAGAATATCAAGACTTCCTTGAACAAAACATACTAAAAATGAACCTCAAATCTTTTGTCCAAATTGTGATTTTAGGTAGTGCAACATATGTACCATTCATGCAATTGACTGCACAGAATAGACGTGAAGTTATTGAAGACTTGCTTGATATTCAGGTATTCAGCACAATGAATGTCTTACTTAAACAGAAGATTTCGGACAATAAAAACCTTATACAAGAAAATGGTTATGAGATTAATGTACTTGAAACAAAGATTGAATCCGCCAGAGATAACAATAATTCAATCAAAAAAATAAAACAAATTCAGGTTGATGATATCAAAGAAAAAGTCAAAAAGCAACTTGAAATTATAGAACAAGAAACTTACGCAGTAGAAACCATACAAGATGAAATCGCTCTTTTAATTGAAAGTATATCTGACAAGCAGGTCATGAAGAACAAATATGATAAGATGAAAGAGTTGCGGTATTCTCTTGAAACAAATAAAAATAACATTATCAAAGAAATATCATTCTATGATAATCATGACAACTGCCCAACATGCAAACAAGGAATTGCTCATGTATTCAAAGATGAAACCGTCACAAACAAGAAAAGTGAAGTTCAAACTATAATAGATGGCATCTCCAAACTTGATATAAAGATGGATGAAGTTAATGTTAGATTAATAGAAATATCGAAAACAGAAGATGGAATTCAAAAAAAGAATATAACTATAGGCGAACACCGTGGGGATATTCGTATGGCGAAATCTACTCTTTCTGAATATAAAAATGAATTGAATGAAGCAGAAAAAGAAGTAAGAACTATTGATGAAAGTAAAATCGTTGAATTGTCAGATGAACTAAAAGAAGCGCATAAGGCACAAGAAGGTCTTTATGAAGATAAAGAAACTCTTAATATTGTATCTTCCATGCTTAAAGATGGTGGTATCAAGACTAGGATTATTAAGCAATATATACCAGTCATGAACAAACTAATCAACAAATATCTTGCTGAATTTGAATTATTTGTAGAATTTCATCTTGACGAAAATTTTAATGAGGTTATCAAATCTCGTTTTAGAGATGAATTTTCATACATGTCATTTTCAGAAGGTGAAAAGATGCGTATCAATCTTGCCATACTTTTGACTTGGCGGTCAGTCTCTAAAATGAGAAACAGTGTTTCGACAAATCTACTGATTTTTGATGAAATATTTGACGGTTCCCTTGATAATGTTGGTGTGGACAGTCTAATCAAAGTTCTTAATGGTATGACAGGTGGTGATAATATATTCGTTATCAGTCACAAAGGTGATGCTTTGATGGATCATTTTGACAGCACAATTAAAGTTGAAAAACAAAAGAATTTTTCTCAAATAGAAAGTTAACATGATTATAAATGAATTTATGGAATACCTCTTGAATAATTCGGATTCAAGAGGTATTCCAGTTATACCCAATGACATGTGGATTAATGTCATAAAAAAATATGAGAAAGATGACATAAGACAAACATTTGCCAGATACATCCACGACAATAATATCACATTCCCTTTCAAGGAAGTTGATCAATATGATTTGAATAGATATTTCTATGAGTTTAATAGGAAATCTATGCTTGACATGTATAAAGATTTTGATGATGTCCGTGAAAGGTATGATTACAAATACACATATGCAGACAATCCGTTAGGAGTGATTGATAAAAGTCACTATTACAATATCGTAAGTGATTATTTTCAGCAAAAAAATAGATTGCAGTGTGGTTCAAATACTACTACATCGCCAGTTGGCATATGGAATGATGTGAAAATGCTAGAGAAAATGAATTGGCATTTTTGGCGTCTTACTGTTCTAGATGGGTGTGATATTAATGAAAAATCAATAAGAACAAGTTTTCGTCTAGGAACTTATACTGCAACACAATTCAAACCTAGTGTTGCAAAGGCATTATATCAAAAACATAATGCTGTTAATGTATTGGATACATCTTGTGGTTGGGGGGATAGACTAGCAGGTTTCTATGCAACGCCAAATACTAAAGTGTATGTTGGATGTGATCCAAATCCAGATGTTTTTGAAGTATATAAGCAGCAATGCCTGTACTATGATCGCATTTTAGGCGGCAATCCTGTACTAACCGAGCGCGAAGACTATTTCGAATGCTCTGGCGTGAAAACTGTTAAAATATGGCGTAAACCGTCAGAAGATGTAGATTGGACTTTGTATAATGACTTTTTTGATTTTTATTTTACTTCACCGCCATATTATGAAACAGAAAAATACGGAAAAGGTGGATTGAACGAAAAAGAACAGTCTTGGAATAGATATGATAATTTCGAAAAATGGAAAAATGATTTCTTTTTTAAAGTGACTAGAGATGTTTGGACAACCATAAAGAAAGATGGTTATATGATGATAAACATAATAGAACCAAGAACTAAAGAAAATACCAGATTGAATCTTTGTGATGATATGGTAGATGCCTTCAAGGAATTTGATGGTTCTAACTATATTGGGAAAATAGGTATGCGAATGATGGCAAGACCTAATACAGATAAAAATGAGTTGAGAGGTGTTTTCATTGAACCAATATGGGTTTTTAGAAAAAATAACCCCAACTATGTTGAAGAAGAAAAATCTAGTCTAGACAAGTTTTTAACTTGACATAAGACAGAGTGATATGATATATTGATAAAATTGAAAAAACCGGCAAGGAGAATATAATGAGCGGATTTTACACAAGCGTTGAAAAATATGGTAATTCAATCTTATGGCGAGGATATGAAAACGGTAAACGCTTTTCAAGAAAAATTAAATACAAACCTACACTTTTTTTCAAGGCGAAAAGAGGTTTTGAACACGAAGCAGAATACACGTCACTTATAGGCAATCATCCTATTGTTCCTAAAGTTTATGAAAGTATGAATGATGCAAGAGATGATGTTGAACAATATAAAGACGTAGACAATTTTCAAGTATTTGGAAATACGAATTACACTGCGCAATTTATTCAAGAAAAATATCCTAATGACATAAAATTTGATATGTCGCAGATTAATATCTTCTCTTTCGATATTGAGGTGGATATTAGAGATGGATATCCAAATATGGAAACCGCAGACAAACCAATCACATCTATTGCTGTAAAATCATCTAAAAGTGATACGTATCATCTTTTGGGTCTCAAAGATTATGACAAAACCAAAACAGTTACGGGTATTGATCCAGACGATATTCAATTCATGAAATTTGATAGTGAAGCGGCGTTGCTACTGAGATTTATTCAAATCTGGACAAAAAACTATCCAGATATTGTTACAGGGTGGAACGTAGAATACTTCGATATTATGTATATCATCACTCGCATCATAAATGTGTTGGGTGAAGCGAAGGCAAAAGAACTATCGCCTTGGGGAATGATCCGCAAAAAAACAAGAGAATTTTACGGCAAAGAGCAATCCACTTATGCTATAAGTGGTATGGTTGTAATCGACTACATGGACGCATTTAAGAAATTTGGATATAAATACGGAACACAGAATTCATACAAACTGGATAATATCGCACATGTTGTGTTGGGTGAAAAGAAACTATCGTATGATGAATATGGCAATCTAACAAACCTTTATGATCAAAATCCACAATTATATCTAGACTATAACCTTAAAGACACACATCTTATTCAAAGATTTGAAGATGAAACTGCATTGCTTTCATTGGTTCTTACTGTTGCCTATGGTGGTGGCGTAAACTATTCAGAAGCATTTGGGACAGTTGGTATATGGGATACTACTTTGTACCGCAAACTTATGTCACATAACATAGTTCCTTTTGTTAAAGGTGATGCTGGGCAAAGGTCATCCGATCTGGTAGGTGGTTATGTGAAAGACCCTGTTGCGGGTATGTATAAATGGGTTGTATCGTTTGACCTTAATTCATTGTATCCTCACCTTATGTTGCAATATAATATGTCACCTGAAACATTCATCCCTAATTTTCGTGAAAATGTTTCGCAAGAGATGGTACTTAATGGCACATACCAAAACAACGACAAAACCAAGTCGGTTTGTGCAAATGGGGTGTGTTTCTCTAATAGCAAACTAGGTGTAATTCCTGAAATCATTGAAGAATATTATGGCAATCGGTCTAAGATAAAAAAAGAAATGCTTAGAGTTGAACAGTTGGCAGAAGACGAACACGATCCGGTTAAAAAGAAAGAACTGAAAAAGCAAATCACTCAATTGCACAATTCGCAGATGGCGATTAAAATTAGCATGAACAGTCTTTACGGCGCATGTGCAAACCCATATTTTATTTACTATATTGCAGAAATGGCAGAAGCAATTACAACATCTGGGCAATTGTCAATTCGTTATGCGCAAAAGAGTGTAAATTCTTATCTGAATTCAGTTCTTGATACAGATAATGTAGATTATATCGTATACATTGATACTGACTCCATTTATGTCAATATGGAACCATTGGTAGAAAAAGTATTTGGCACTTCTGATATTAGTCGTGAAGAAGGTGAAAAATTCCTTGATGAAGTGTGCCAAGGTAAGATCGAAGGTATCATTGAAGATGGTTACAAAAAACTAGCAGACTATCTAGGTGCATATCGTAATGCCATGGTGATGAAGCGTGAAAAGATTACCGATAAAGCAGTCTTTGTTGCTAAAAAGCGTTATGTTTTGAATACATTGAATAGTGAGGGTGTCCACTATGAAATTCCAAAGATTTCTGTTACTGGTCTTGAATCTGTTAGGTCTTCAACGCCTGAGATTTGTAGGAAGAAAATGCAAGATGTTTTCAAAGTTATCATGAATGGAACCGAAGCGGACACACAAAAATTCATTGAAGACTTCCGTCAAGAATTTTCAAAACTTCCTGTGGAAGATATTGCTAAGAACTCCGGTACGGATGATATCGACAAATTCATGAATAAGCAAACTGTGTATAAAAAAGGAACTCCTATACACGTTAGAGGTGCTATTGTATACAACAAACATCTAAAACAACTTGGGTTTGATAAGAAATATGAGGAAATTAAATCTGGTGATAAGATCAAGTTTGTTTATTTGAAATTACCAAACCCGATCAAAGAGAATATTATATCTTTCCCAAGTGTCCTACCAAAAGAGATGGGTATGGAAAAGTATATTGATTACGATATGCAATTCGACAAAGTGTTTTTAAAACCTTTGGAGTCTATCATGATATCTCTTGGTTGGTCTGCTGAGAAAGTTGATACGATTGAAAGTTTCTTTATGTAATATAAAGGGTTGACAGATCATATCATAAATGGTATGATCTGTCAAATATGCCACATAAAAAAGGAAAAATAATGGTAGATTTAATGATAGATTTTCAGACATTTGGACAGGATCAATTCACATGCCCAATCATAAATTGTTCTTTGTTCGCTTTTGAATGGGACAGGTTCAAAGTTGATCCATACTCTTTTGAAGAAATCGTGAAGAACTCGACAACATTTAAAGTAAGTGTGAAAGATCAAGTTGTAAATCATGGGTATTCGATAGAAGAAAGCACTGTTAATTTTTGGGAAAAGCAAACGCCTGAATTGAGAGCGTTGATTAAACCAAAAAAAGACGATTTGTCTCTTTCTGATTTTTGTAAAAAAATAAACACTTTTTTGTCAAATTCTGAAAAAATAGATTACTGGTGGTCTAGGAACAACACATTTGATGGTGTGATTTTATTAAATGCTTTCAAAAAAGCAGGAAATAAAAATTTGATGGGTGAATATTTGAATACGTGGAAAGTAAGAGATATTGCCACACATCTTGATACAAAACTTGATTTTAGGCAACAAAATAGATTTATCCCTGTAAAAGATACAGAATATTGGGAAAGTGCTTTTCAAGAACATAATAGTAAACATGAACTTGCTGCTGATTTGATGCGGATGCAAACCATGTTTATGTTGGAACATGATATGGAGATGTTGCTCAAATGAATGAAAAATGGATGATACGTTTTATGCGTGTCGCAAAAGAAGTTGGTTCGTGGAGTAAAGACCCAAGTAGTAAAATAGGTGCAGTAATCGTTAATGAAAACCGCCGTATACTTGCTACTGGATATAATGGGTTTCCTAAAACAATTGCTGATGATGACCGATTAAATGTCAAAGAAGAAAAATACCCATTAATCATACATGCCGAAATGAATGCAATTTTAAATGCATTGAAAAATGGTGTTCCTGTAGATGGTGCTACTATATTCGTATATGGTCTTCCTGTTTGTAGTGAATGCGCAAAATCTGTTTCGCAGTCTGGTATATCAAAAGTAGTTGTCATGCAACCCGATGAAAACTCTAGATGGTTTAGTGAATGGACAAAAAAATCACTCCCATTATTTCAAGAAAGTAACATAAAAGTGGAATATCTTCTTGATGCTGACATATAAATAGTGGAATGAAATGAAGTTTTAATTATGAAAGGTATATTATGGAATTAAAAGTAGATATAGAAAAACTTAGAGAATACTCTATATTTGTAGGAACACCGATGTATGGTGGTGAGTGTGCAGGGTTATACACTAAAGCAACTGCTGATTTGGCAAAAATGTCTACAAAATACGGTATTAATGTAGAATTTTATTACCTATTCAATGAATCATTAGTTCAAAGAGCAAGAAATTATGTTGTGGATGAATTTTTGCGTTCTGATTGTACACACTTGATGTTCATTGATGCGGACATTTTTTTTAGACCAAATGATGTGTTGAATCTTCTTGCGCTACAAACACAAAATAAAGACAAATATGATGTCTTGACAGGACCATATCCTAAAAAAACTATTGCATGGGAAAAGATTAAGAAAGCAGTTGAAATGGGCAAAGCAGAAAACCCATTCCATCTTCAATTCTACACTGCTGATTATGTTCTAAACCTTGCTGAAACTGGTCAGAAAAGTTTCCGTCTTGATGAACCAGTACAAGTGAAAGAGTCCGGCACTGGTTTTATGTTGATACCACGGGAAACTTTCGAAAAATATGAAAAAGCATATCCAGAACTTAAATATCTTCCTGACCATTCAAGAAGTGCTAACTTTGATGGGTCGCGTGAAATTACTGCATATTTTGATTGTATCATTGATCCAGATACAAGACGATATCTATCAGAAGATTATTTCTTCTGTAAAAATGCTATAAAAGCAGGTATCAATCTCCACACATGCCCATGGGTAGAATTGAGTCATGTGGGGTCGTATGTTTATAAAGGTTCTCTTGCAGCAATGGCATCTATTGATGCACCATTGACAACAGACAAATCGTCTAATCCCAAAGCATATAAGAATAAACCTTGACAGTATCACATATACATGCTACTGTCAAACAATTACATCATGAAAAAAAAGGAGTGAAAATGAAGTTTTCCGATAAAACACTAACAATATTGCGCAATTTCTCAGCAATTAACCAATCAATTATTCTCAAAAAGGGTAATGTTCTAAAGACAATTAGTCCACAAAAAACCGTCATGGCATCTGCTACGATTGATGAAGAAATCCCAAGTGATGCAGTGATTTATGATTTGTCTCGCCTTTTGGCGGTATATGCTCTATATGATGACGCTGATATTTCATTTGAACAAAAAAACCTTATAATTTCAGAAAAAAATCGTAAGACACGATATTTCTTTGCTGACCAATCAATGGTGATCGCTCCACCAGATAAAGAAATCAGTATTCCAACACCAGATGTTACAGTAAACATAAATTTGGAAGATTTGAAATCTGTTCTAAAGGCATGTGGTGTTTTGCAGCAACCAGAAATGGCGTTTATTGGTAAAGATGGTAAGTGTGTTATTTCTACTTACGATAGTCAAAATCCGACTGCTGACAACTTCCAAATCGAATTGGGTGATACCGAAGACAATTTTGTCTTGATTATCAAGTTGGAGAATGCTAAGATCATTCCTTCAAACTATACAGTGTCACTTAGTTCAAAAGGTATTTCTATGTTCGAATCTGAAACTATGAAATACTTCATCGCAATTGAGTCAAAATCAACATTTAACAAAGGATAAAATATGACAGAAACTGCAAATTCAGTAAACCTACAAGATATTGCTGTGGTTGTTCAAATCATTGATGCGTGTAGTGAACGTGGCGCATTTAAAGGAAATGAGATGGCAACAGTAGGTGCTTTGCGAGAAAAATTTAACAGTATTGTTGAAGCAAATATGCCTAAAGAAGTACAAGAAGAAACAGAAGCAGGGGAATAATTCCCTGCTTCTACTTTAAATTATGATGAAAGAGGTATTATATTATGACAATTGAAGGTGTGAATGGTGAATTTTTGTGGGCACAAAAATACCGACCATCAAAAGTATCAGAAGCAATTCTACCCGCAAAAACAAAATCCATGTTTCAAAAATTTGTAGATGATAAAAATGTTCCTAATTTGCTTCTATCAGGACCACCAGGAACGGGCAAAACCACTTCTGCAATAGCAATGTTGCGTGAACTTGATTGTGACTACATGATCATCAACGGGTCATTGAAGGGTGATATTGATACTTTGCGTTATGACATTTCAAGATATGCTTCTTCTGTATCACTTTCTGGTGGTCGTAAATATGTGATTATTGACGAAGCGGATTATCTTACACAAAAAACGCAAGCAAGTCTTAGAAACTTCCTTGAAGAATATTCTAAAAATTGTGGTTTCATTTTTACATGTAACTACAAAAACAAGATTATTGAACCGTTGCGCGGTCGTTTTTCTAACATAGAATTCAATATTGAAAATGGCGAAAAACCAGCACTTGCGGCAAGTTTCTTTAAGCGTGTTATTTCTGTTTTGAATCAAGAAAATGTAGAATATGATAAGCGTGTTGTTAGTGAGGTTGTCACCAAGTTTTTCCCTGACTTTCGTAGAGTTTTCAATGAACTACAAGCATATGCAGCACATGGTAAAATTGATAGTGGCATTCTAACTTCGTTCAATGATGGTAATATGAATGAACTTTTCGGAATGCTCAAAGAAAAGAATTTCGATGGTATGACAAAATGGGTCATTGATAATTCAGATCAAGACATGAACGTGATCTTTGAAAAAATGTTCTACATGCGTGATAGTGTAAAGACAAAACCAGATTATATTGTGTTGTTGGGTGAATATCAATACAAACATGCGTTTGTTGCAAACCCTGTTTTGAATATGACTGCATGTCTAACAGAAATCATGTTTAATTGTCAGTTCAAATAATGTTTAATAATTTAAAGAAAAATCAAATCTCATGTTTCTTTTGCGGAAAATTGCATAAAGAAAAAGAAACATATATCCTTGATTATCAGTCTAAAGATGGTAAACATTCGCAAAATGTATGTCCTACATGTGCAGACAGTTTAAATCAAATAGCAGATATGGCAGAAAGTATGAGAAATGAGTGATAAAGAATATACGCCTTTCGATTTCATGAATTCAGCGAGTCATCAAAAAAATGACTTGCTGGAAAGTGCAGACAATCCAGAGTATGTAGAAAATCAATATGTGCCTTATATCGTCAACAAGGGGTTTTCTAACTTCGCAGATACAATTTTACATGCAAATGAAATGAACCGTTTGCATGAGATACCAAATGGTGCGCAATATCATTATTACCTTGATGTTTTGCGCCCAAGAAAACGTTTCAAAAAATGGAATAAATTGGAAAGCGATGCAGACATTGATATTATTCAAGAATACTACCAATGTAATAGGACTGTTGCAAAGCAGTGTATGAAAGTAATTTCACCCGAAATGTTAAAAACCATAAATATCAGTATGACTAAAGGTGGTCATAAATGATGTAACAATAATAAAAAAAGGGTGAAAAATAATGGAAAATGAAGATATTTTCAGAGGTGTTGGTGTTGAAATTATATTACCAGAACCAGACAATTTCCTAAAAATAAAAGAGACACTAACCAGAATTGGTATTGCTTCAAAGAAAGAAAAGAAGTTGTTCCAGTCATGTCATATCTTGCACAAGAAGGGAAGATATGCTATACTACACTTTAAAGAATTATTTATCTTAGATGGTAAAGATAATAATTTTTCAGAAGAAGATGCTGGAAGACGCAATACTATAGTCAATCTACTAGAGGAATGGGAACTACTAGAAGTAGTAGATGCTTCTAAAACAGAAGACCCAATTGCGCCTTTAAATCAAATAAAAATTATCCCACACAAAGAAAAAAGTAGTTGGGAACTTGAAACAAAATATAATATTGGAAAAAAGAAAGGTGAATAAATAATGAAAGTTTTTCGATTAAACCCTAACGCCGCAATGCCAGAATTCGCAACAGAAGGTTCTGCATGTTTTGATCTTCGCGCATGTTTTGATGAAGGTATGGTTATCACCACGTATAATCCTCATAATAAGAAAATTCAATTGCCTGTAAAGAGTGGCGCTAATGGTTTGCAGATTCAAGCACAACCACAATTCAGAACACTAATCCCTACTGGATTGATTTTTAACATTCCCAAGAACCATGTTCTTAAATGCTATTCTCGTTCTGGGATGTCAATTAAATATGGTCTTGCACTTACTAACGGAACAGGAATTATTGATTCTGATTATGTTGATGAAGTGTTTATCTCATTGTATAACATGAATGATACTCCAATCACAATTTATGACGGTGATCGTCTTGCGCAAGCAATGCTTGAAAAAACAATCACTTATACACTTGAAGAAGCACAAAGACGACCATCACAAAAAACAGACCGTGTAGGTGGTTTTGGTTCTACTGGAACTGAATAAAAATATTGTGGGGAATAGTGTTTGACTATTCCCCATATAAATAAATATCGTAAAGACGCCTTATGGGTCTTTACTTTATACCAGAGTTGGTCAAAAGACAACTCAAAAAAATGTAAATCTTGCTTAAAAAGGAGATAGCAAATGACTATAGAAGACGCACTACGTAATAATTCACTATTTGTTGGTTTTGATCGCATTTTTGACCGTATGGATGATATGCGACTAATAACACAACCAAAATATCCACCATACAATATCATCAAGACTGGTGAGAATTCTTATCTAATCGAATTGGCAGTTGCTGGTTTCGATGAAGATGATTTTGATATTGAATTGCATGATGGTGTTTTAACTGTTCGTGCTGAAATAGGGAATGATGAAACCGAAACGGTTTACGTCCATAAAGGAATTGCAGCAAGAAGTTTTGAGCGTAAGTTCACACTTGCAGATACTGTTGAAGTGGAAAATGTTTCCCTACACCAAGGCATGTTGACAATAAAACTTGATAATGTGATAGCAGATGAAAAGAAACCTAAGAAAATTCCTATTTCAAAAGTTGAAAAGACTTTTCTTACAGAATAAAGAAAAGGGGGTCATATGACCCCCTTTTTTATTTTACGTTACTTGGTAAACCGTGATTTAGTGATCCACCACCACCACCATATACGGAGTTTGATTGCACATTCGTTCCACCTTGAACATTTGTGTATCTTGGTCCATAAGTAGTAGGTGCATTCACCAATACAGTTGTAGGACGTTCGCTTTCAGTTGCCGCCCTTTCAATTTCATTTAACAATCTTCCATATTTTCCCATTTCATATTCCTCCAAATTATTTAAAAATGGGTTATTCTCATATAAAGAAGGCAAATTTACTTCTGGTAATTCTTGTTCTGCAAATGTTGTGGGGAATATTGGTACTTGGTTTGTTGCTATTGGAGTTTCTGGCATTACATTTTCGATTATTGGAGTTTCTGACATTGCATTTTCGATTATGCGTGTCCATTCACTCATAGCATTTTGGTCCATTAATAAGTTTGGATTTGTTAATATAAGACCATCAAGAAGGTCTTGTACGTAAGATTCTGAATCAGGGTTCCACCACCTACTAATACTACCTCTCATTTCTTCGTTTGCTCTTGCCCAATCAAGTAACTCACTCATTGCTTGACTATCACCACTCAGTGCCAATTCGACTCTTCTGTCTAACTGATCCCGTGACACTCCTTCGGGTTTTAATGGTTGTGCTGCTAATGCCTGTCTAGCTTCTTCTGTGACTTGCGCGATTGCATCTAAGTCTTCCTGCGGTCTTAGTGTTTGACCTAATCTTTGTCCTTCTGATGCTTGTATCGCAAGTCTTCTTCTTTCTTCTTCTGGTATTTCTTCGCCACTTGCCGCTCTGTCCAATACATCACTCAAATCATCCAATTCATTTAAAAACTTATCTGTTGTTCTATCTCTCGCATCTACCATCCAGTCATATAAATTCCACCCAAAACCTACCGCAAGACCTATCGCAGCACCAGCAATCATTCCAATTGGACCAAACATTCTGCCCAAAGAAGCGCCTGTTGCTGCAAATGCTAACCCATCAACTGCCATGTCAGCAAACCCACTTGGCAACCCAACATTATCTGATAGATATTCTTTCGCTTCATCACCATATGCCATATATATTCCAAGTACAGCACCTGCCACACCCAAACGAAGTCTAGACACATTTGTTAATAATTTTGATCTAAACAATTTATATGCGACAAGTGATCCTACTGCAAGACCAGTTCCGGTTAAATCATCAATAGAAATTTCCTGCCCAAACAAATCTACTTGTCTTTGCATTTCTTCTTCTGTGAACCCCATCATTGTTAAAAGTTCTTCTGATAGCGATGATGCTAATCCTGCCAACATTCCTGGTATAATGAAACGTTTTCCTAGTGCTGCGCCAAACGCACCAAACATTGCAGTTCTTTCTGCTGTCGGTACAATATTATTTACTGTCTCTTGATCGAATTCAAAATTGGAAAGTGTCTGTCCTACAAAATCACCTACGAATTCTCCTATTAATGGTGCTATAGAAAGAAGCAAACCACCACGTACCAAAAATCTGGCAAATGTGAATGGTGACATTTTTAATGCTGTAAGTCCACCCGCTGTTGCCATGAACCCCGTTGGAAAAGATGCCAGTATGCCACCTAGCATTGAAAATATTCCTTTTTTTGCAGCGTCTGGTGCATTGCTTGGTGGGATTGGTGAGGGTGATGGATTGCCTTGTGGTGATTGCTCTCTATTCAACTTTGCAAGTTGTTCCATTCTTTTTGATGTTTCATTGCTTTCTAATTGCAACTTTAATGTGTCTTCCATCATTTTAGTTTGTTGCATTAGATTAGTTTCTATAGAAGAAAAAACAACAGAAAATTTATCAAGTCTTGAATTGATAGACTTGATTGAATTTGTTCCTGTATTTCTTGTTAATTGACCTTCTGCTTTTATACGGTCAATTAATTCCTTTTCCGAATCTGCCATTTTTACTTCCTATTTTTACTTTCTTCTACTTTTTTAAGATATTCAACTAACATGGCAAAGTATACATCTCTTTCATATGGTATAAGGTTTTCTATTTCTGAAATCTGATATTTGTGGTGCTGTGCCAATGCGAATATCATTTGATAATACATTCCCAAATTCATATGACACAGCATTAGATAAAAAAAGTTTCCATTCCTTCTATCACGAATGTTTTTTCTTCTTTGTTTGAGTTTATATATTTCATTTCGTGGCGCAATTTGGGGGTAGTATCGAAAAAAGTGTTTATTTGTTTGACTACATTCGCATCTAAATCATCAATAAAGGCTTCTTTTTCTTCTTGTGTGTATTCATCAAATTTGAAAACTTCATCCTCTGATGCCAATTTGTCCATACAAGAAACCATTACGTTAAATGATACTTGTGGGTCACTTTTACTTTTTACAACATCCAAAAATTCGTTTATTGTTGGATATCTCATATATAAAACAAATTCATCATTTATCTTTATTTCGTTTGTGTGTTTTTCATCTTTAGTTAAAACAACATCATTTAAATCTAATTGAAGTTTTACACTTTCATTAGTATCAGGGTCTTTTATTACAAATTCTGCGTTGTTATCAACTGATTTTGATCTTAGTGTTAATAGAACATATTCCAAATCGAACATTGATAGTTTATCAATGTTGCAGTCTATCAGGCAATTATTAACAATTTGCTTTATTGATAAAATTGCTTGATCAATGTCATTCGTTTCTTGTGCTATCAAAAGAATTTTTTCTTCTTTTACGGTGAATGGTCTGTATTTAATATTTTTGCCTGTTGATGGTTGCATCATTTCAAATATAGGAGATTGAATTTTAGGTAGTGACATAATTATTCCTTTCAATTATTAAAAAAATCGTGTAAATGGTGAAATCGCATTGTTCGCAACAGTCGTGAATCTATTGACAGATGTTTGTAGGTTTGTTGATATTGTTTGGACTGTTTCGCCTACAGAAGTAAAGAAATCCACCCCACCAACACCCCTAGGACTTGCAAGCGCATTATTACTTGGTCTGGTTCCACTCATTTTCATTTCGCTATATGAAAAACTAACAGGCAGTGTTGCTGGTGTATCATTTTCTTCCCATGAAAGACTCAATGATCCTACTGTCTTAGGGTATGCATTTTCAAGAACACATTCATATATCAAAGATGAATCATGGACAGAAAACATTTTTATGATCATTCTCATTGAATAACCATTTGCACCTTTTTTGTAATTTATCTCATAAGGCAATTGGTCGGCATCTCTAGCATTTGGTGAAAATAAACCGTTTGATGTGTCGTAGTTGACAATGTTTTGCATCCATTCATGGAAAAATGAAAGCACTTGGTGGTTGCTATCAAGCATAAAAACACATTCTACTGCATCATTAGAAATGCCTGTTGGCATTGACTGAGATAACCCTATGTTGTTAGGTTTATAATCTGTTGTTTCAATTGTTATGCTTGGTATTGTTGCTGTTTTACAGAAAAATCTCAAATCTCTACTAGGCATAGGAACATTTGAGTCATTGGGTGCTGCCAATTCTACCATAAAAAGGTTTGTTCTTGCAGGACCGCCATAACGGTCCATTCTTGATTTAAATTCTTGAATATTGAACGCCATTTGTTAACTTTCTCTTATAATTCTTCTTGAATCTGCCCATACAGTTTTTCTTGTTGCCTTTTCGAAAGACTCTGTTGGCAAAAATACTGCTGGTGTCCAATTTTCTGGTTGTAATCTAACAAATCTTGATCTAAAATGTTTTCCCAGATATCTTTTCACACATGGTTTATACCATGGATTTGAAGAAGCGGTTTTGAGTATGCCGTATGTAATACGCATTTTAGTTTTTTCATCAAAACGGTCATTGTTAAGTGTGTCGTAAAGTTGATCCAATAGTTTCGCTCTTAGTACAGGTGGAAGATAGTGTAAATTTAAACCAAGAAAACCATCTTTGTATTTTACTATAGGAATGACTAGAGGAAAAGTGTCATAATATGGTAATGTCTTTTTGTGTTTTGGATCATAATATGCGAAATACATTTTGCCTATCGCGACATTTGTCCAAGAATTGACAAGACTATCTCTTTCTTCACGTATAATTCTTGAAGGACTTATGGCAGTTTTTCTAATAGAGTTTCGAAACCACTTAATGGATTCTTCTGATTTTTTGTCAGAAACGCCTTGTTGTTTTGCTCTATTCAAAATATTTTCGAATGTAGTTGCCATATTTTTACTTAATTCCTAAATGATTTTCCGTCATAATTCTGAAATGCCATCCTCTTTCATTACAATACTTTTTTGCTGCATTCCACTTTGCTTCATTTATACCGTATGTTTTTACTTCTTTAAGGTATCTAGTGGAAATTCTACCTGTAGGTGTTTTGTTTTTATTTCTAATATCCGGCGGTCTTGTCTGTTTATCTGGTTTAATTTCGATCATCAATATTTCGTATTTATTATCACTAACTCTTTTTTTCAAAATGACATCAGGATAATATCTATGATATTTATTATCAATTGGTGAAATATACGGCACAACAATTTCTTCGCTTTGCCACCATATCACGTCAGGATGTTCATCTACAAAACGAAAAAATTTTAATTCCCATAATGATCGGTATGTTATTTTAGTCGGATCGCCCTTGTATTTCTCAGGATTATTTGGTCTAAATTTACCTCTATATGCCATTTTTATTCTCACTTTTTATTATAAATAACAATAGTATCTAATCATATTTATAAAGGTTTTTCATGGCGATAAATCAATCATTACCACCTAGTGTTGAAATAAGAAGAAACACTACAAGAAATTACGCAAACAATTTATCATTCCCAGAAGACATTGGTCCTCATGGGTTGCTTATGATATTTAGAAACTATGAATATCAGGCGACAAGAGGATTGCTAACCGAGCAAAGATCAACTGCTAATATTGGAAGTTCAATTCTATTACCTATTCCAAATAGCATACAAGATTCATTTTCTATGCGTGTACAAAGATTTGATCAGGGCACATTTGGTGATTTGATTTCTACTGGTGCTGCTGGCGCTGCTGGTTCAGAAAGAGGTGGCGAAAATATGATCGCTGGTTTGCATAGTGCGTTGAGAGATGCACTTCCAAATGGTGCTGATGTGGCGAATGCTATATCAGGCGGTCAATTTTCAATGGATTCTATTGCTGGTGATCTTGGAAGAAGTGCAAACTTTTTACTGAGAAAGGGTTTAGACTCATTCGGACCAAATGTTGCAAGAAATGTGGATGCTGGTTTCGGTTCCACAATAAACCCAAAAGCGGCACTTTCCTTTGAAGGTGTTGAAATGAAAAAACACTCATTTGATTGGGTTCTGGCACCAAGAACGCCTAATGAGTCCGATAGGATTAGAGAAATATCAAATACGATTAAGCGAAATGTTCTCCCTGAATACCAAAATGTGGGTGGCATACAAAGAGCAATGTTAAGATATCCGTCAACTGTTGATATATATTTCTTGGGTATTGATCCCTCATATTACTTATATTTTAAAACATGTATGGTAGAACAGTTTAGCATGAATTATGCACCACAAGGCGTTTCCATATTGAAGGGTGGAAAACCTGCTGTTGTTAATATGAGCATACAATTAGCAGAAATGGATATTCATACCGCAGACGATTATAAGAGCGATGCAGAAATAAGTGCAGGGGCAGGATAAAACATGTCACAATATTTTTCAAAATTTCCAATAATACAATATAATGAAGTTTTTGTTAGAGATATAACAAGAAGAAACAAGTTTGTCGAAGAAAATTTGGGTGATCCTAAACTTTTCTTACCTTATACTGCTACAGAAGGTCAAAGACCAGAAGATATTGCAGATTTGTATTATGGAACTGTAGATGCAACTTGGTTGGTTCTCCTAGCAAACAATATAATTGATCCATATTATGGTTGGACCATGGATGATGCTCAATTCAATAAATATCTAATCAATAAATATCAAGACGTTTCAGGTCAAACAGGATATAAAGTTTTAGATTGGACAAGAAATGAAACAATAGAAGACAATATTGTTTATTATTATAGGGAAATAGACAAAGATAACCCTGAATTGCCAACCAGTTTTGTACCCGAATCTGTTGTCGATTATGTATTGAATAATCTACCTGCTGATTTTACAGAACAAGTTATAACAATAAATGGGATTGAATATTTCGTTCAACAAGAAAGTGTTTAATAATGTTAGATGTAGTAAAAATAACACCAGAAAGTTTCGAAACTCTTTATTTGAGAGAAGAAGATGGGACTATCATTGAAACAGAAAATGGTAAAAGGATTATCATAAAAAGAGTAATACCACCAGAATGGAAACCAGTAAGAGTTTATGAATATGAAAACCAATTGAACCAAAATAAAAGAGAAATTGTTTTGGTCGATAAATCATATTACAAACAAATAGACAAAGAATTTAGGAAATTGATCACACGATGACGAATGAAGTTACATATCCTGGTAAATATACGTTAAAGAGCGTCATGGTATATCCAGTTGATGGTAGTAGTATACCATTAGAAATTTCGGCACTTAATCCGAAATTCAATATAGTTGAATCAATAAAAAATGATAGTATAAGAGGTTCTATGGATGTTCTAGACACAGTTGGTGTTCTGGAACAATATCCTTTAAGAGGTGAAGAACGAATAAACCTTGAAGTTGAAGACGTGTTGGGTAATAATAAGATATATGATTTGTTTCTTTATAGAATTGACAACGTTACAACAACAGAAATAAATGATGGTCTTTATTATAAATTTCATTTTGTATCTTACAAAAGATTTGAATCAGATAAACACAAAATAATAAAGGCATACGAAACCACAGTATCTGATATTGTCAATGACGTTTTTTCCACATATTACTTAGGAAATAATGGTGTGTCAGCATCCCCATTTCGTCGCATAACAAACGAAATGATTTCTAATATAGGAAGCGTGGTGAGTGATGTGCAAGATGTTATAGGTAATGTCACAAATTTATTATCAAATAATGGTTCCGAAAGGGCAGGAAGATCATCAAATATAATTGGTGGCAGTGGCGTATATGTCGAAGATCAAAGAGAAAAAAGTATCGTGGTAGAACCCACAGAAGGACCACTTAGACTTATTATACCAAATTTCACTCCAACAAGGGCAATGAAATTCCTTGAATCAAGAGCATATAGCACTTCAAGTCCCTCCTGTTCTTTTAGATTTTTTGAGAGTTCGAATGCATTCTATTTCGTAAGTGACGAATATATATTCAATAATGGAACCCAATTTGATTTCACATATTCTATTGATATACCAAGTACACCAAACTATTTTGATATACACATGAATAATTTTTACGAATTGACCAACACTGAAAGATTTGACACCTTCAATGATTTGCATGGTGGTGGATATCACAATAAAGTAATAATCATTGACATATTAAAAAGAAGCGTTAATCTTAAAGATACGCCATGGAAATATACAGAAAATAGTGCAAATTATCAAGATTTGGATGCAGAAGAAACTTTGTCAGATCGCCATACAAACAATTTCATAAATCAAACTTTTACAGATGAAACTGCAAAACAATTTTTGATTGTAAAAGATTATGATGAACAAAGTGGTGGTCAATTAAGAGGTGAACAACACTTCTCAGATATTGTTTCAAATAGACTCGCATATAGACACCACTTAAATAGCATTGTCCTAAATACAAAAGGTCATGGTAGATTAGATATTACGTGTGGTGATGTAGTGAATATGACTATCAGCGAATTTGATTCATCTTCAAATGTGAACGAAGTTAATAAACAACTGTCTGGGAGATATATTGTAGA
>Ga0136655_1000237_pt1 | contig 24949 bp, 18 predicted proteins | sample CPBDNA_2_FD_94863 | JGI IMG/M metagenome (GOLD analysis project Ga0136655, IMG submission 94863) | Freshwater to marine salinity gradient microbial communities from Chesapeake Bay, USA - CPBay_Spr_15_0.8_DNA (version 2) | ecosystem: Environmental > Aquatic > Marine > Coastal | place: USA... | reverse complement strand
GGCTTTAATCAGGCCGCTATTATTACAGAATTAAGATTTTTATTAGATACTTCATATAATCCTAACACTTCATTTTTAAGCGCAACGACACAATTCCGAGTGGAAGGCTTTGACGGTGCCAGTTATACTGATCTAACAGGAACAATTACAATGACGGGTACGGTAACTGCAGAGGAAGAAGTAATCAACCTAAGTGGCAATACAACTGCCTATATAGGTTACAGACTTCTCTGGGTAGGTGGTGGTCCAATAAGATGGGATCCTTGGATAGAAGAAATTTTATTTACAGAAACCATAATAGACCCATGCGACCCTGTTGCTTCAGGAAACTTAGATACCGATGGTGACGGAGTTTCTGATGTGTGTGACTTAGATGACGATAATGATGGGATTTTAGACACTGCCGAAGGTTGTGTAGAAACTACCGCTACTATTACACTGATCGGAGGACTCCCTGCTCATTTTTCGAATGCTACTTTTACTGACTTGTTTGATGCCAATACGGCTAACGCTGTTAATAATAGCCGTAGAATTCATCATCCACCAAACAACGATCTTCATTTGGATTTTGGGACCACCTTACCTAGTGCTACTCCAATAAGTATTTATTGGGGCAACAGTGAACAAGGCAATGACCCAGTCAAATATTTAGGGTTAGAAGTAGTGCTTTTTAATGGAGCCACACAAGTAGGGCCTACCTATGCCACGAGCTATGATGCGGTTGCCTCACCAGTTGTCAGAGTGTTTGACGTATTCTCTTCAGCTCCAATAACCTCTATAATAATTAGAAGTAGACAAGATGACGATGGAAAAGATCCTCATCTATTTGAATTTAGTGTAGACGGTCAATTTGGATCATCTATTACTATTGCATGCAGTGGACAAGATACCGACAACGATGGGATTCCAGATCATTTAGATACCGACTCAGATAATGATGGCTGTAGTGATGCAATTGAAGGAGGAGCAAATTTTACTACCGCCAACACTGATGCTAACGACATGCTTGTAGGTGGAGTAGATGCCAATGGAGTTCCAGCCATAGCTACTGGAAGTGGTCAACCTGTAGGGAGTAGCCAGAATAATGCTGTACAAGATGCAAACTGCCCTGACCCCTGCGACCCTATTGCCTCTGGAAATGTAGATACCGATGGAGATGGTGTCTCTGATATTTGCGATATAGACGATGACAATGATGGCATCGTAGATTGTCGAGAAAAAGAGTTGCTTGGCAACGTTTCAGAATACTTAAATATTACAGGAGACGCTTCAGAAACTTCAGCCAACGAGTTTCAACTTACCCCCAATCTAAACAATCAAAGCGGACAGGCTTGGTCTTTTGGCAGAATCAATTTTAATGAAAGTTTTACTTTAAGTTTTGAGGCAAATTTTGGAACTACTAATAATGGAGCTGACGGCATAACGGTTACCTTTCACAACGACCCTTTAGGCACTAATGCTGTTGGTCTACCAGGAAATGCGATTGGTGCTGGAGGCATTCAAAATGGTATTGTTATGGAATTCGACACCTTCGACAATTCTAATACTTCCCTACCTGAGATCGCTGCAGATCATGCAAGCTTTTGGGATTCAGATCAGACTTCTCCAACTGCTATATTAAGACCAAATGTAACCTTAGGAGCTTCAGGTAACATAGAAGATGGACAATGGCACACTATAGTTATTTCGTGGAATGCAACCACCCAAACACTTTCTTACTTATTTGATAACCTTTACAGCGATGCTTACACTGCTGATTTAATCACCAATTTCTTTGCAGGAGAATCAAATGTGCATTTTGGATTTACCGCATCTACTGGAGGTAGTACTAATAACCACAGTATTCGTATAGCCGATGCGTGTAGCTTGCCATTATCGAAAGACTCAGATAACGATGGCATCAAAAACAGTATTGACCTGGACTCCGACAACGACGGTGTTCCAGACAACATAGAAACACAAACCACCGCAGGATACATTCCTCCTACAGGTCTTGATGATGATGATGATGGGCTTGATAACGCCTATGATGCCACACCAAACGGAAACTCAGATGGCACCGGCTCTATTGGTTTAATCCCTGTAAATACAGATGGTACTGATGAAATGGACTACCTCGACACTGATACCGACAACGATGGGATTAATGATAGAGTAGAAAGTTTTACCAACACACCTATCCCTACAAATGGAGTAGGCGCTAATGGCCTTTCGGACGATTCAGAATCCATAGACAATTATAACGACGTCAATGGAAACGCTTATACCGGTGGCTTATTCACCTTATTAGACAGTGATAACGATGTGAATCCAGGCGGTGGTAATGCCATCGCACTAACTATTGATTACGATTATCGTGATGCTTCAAATAATGAATGTGACGCTGCTATTTCAAACAATCTTGACACTGATGGAGATGGTATTTCTGATATTTGTGATTTAGACGACGACAATGATGGTATACTAGACGTTAATGAAAATCAAGTGGTTGTGCTTTCCACATCTTCGAGCTTCAATACAGCTACCCAGGCATGGCAATCTTCTGGTGTTTCTATCACCGCGGGTATTACCATCCGATTCACCTCCCCTACTTCATCCATAGGCAGTGCCATAGTCAGTGGTGGACCTTATAGTGGTCAGTCTATTTTAAAGTATTTTTTTGATCAGAGTGCCGACCGCAGGTGGGTAGATTTAGATGGAAATTACTACAGAGATAATGCAAATAACCATGTTAGAAATCCCAATACATCAGTGAATCTTCCATTTGCCAATTTAGTAGCTGCAGATTACACCAACCGCTTGAGATTTTTAGGTATGGTGGATACCAACGGAAACGGGCAATACGACCCAGGAGTGGATGGACTATTAGGAGAAGTTTTTGCAGTTAACAACACCCTTTCTTTTACTCCAACAATTTCAGGGGAGATCTATGTTGTTTTTGCTGATGATTTTTATGGAGATAATGATGGAGATCTGACTTTTCAAATAGAACAAACGGTAGGAGATACCGATTTAGACGGTATTATCGATTCCTTAGATCTTGACTCTGATAACGATGGCTGCTATGATGTAGTGGAATCAGGAGGGATAGATGCTAATAATGACGGTATTTTAGACGGTACTGGTTTTGACGCTAACGGTCTTGTTATCGGCGGCACAGGTGGTTACAATGGTATTACCGGCAATGAATACATAGCTACTCGACTTCAAATAACAAGTGCAACAACCAACCAAACGGCAAACAACGGTGATGCCGTAAGCTTTAGCGTTAGTGCTCGCGGAGACGAGACCACTACCTTTATAGGTAATGCGCCAACCACAACACCTAGTTATACCTCACTAGGTAATGCCAACGCGGGGATCAGATATCAGTGGTATCTAGGCAATCCTGATACAGGTGGTACCGCCATATTTGGAGAAACTAATGCCAGTTTAGACCTTATCGCAACCGAAGCTTTAGACGGTCAACAATATGTTGTAGTCATTACACATGTGGATTATGTTTGTGCACGAGAAGTACAATCGGGAACGCTTAGTGTGCTAGTAACAAACATTGCGTTGGTGCAAACAGCAGCTTTTATTGATACCAATAGCAACGGATGTGCCGATGCCTCTGAGACAGTTACTTATACTTTTGAAGTGACCAACCTTGGCAACACTAATTTAACAGCAGTAAGCCTTACAGATGCTGAATTACCTGTTATAAGTTATAGTAATGGGGACACCAATGGAAATGGCGAGTTAGATACAACAGAAATTTGGGTCTATACGGCCACTTATACTATTCATCCAACAAATATTGCCACAGGTTTTATAACCAACCAAGCGACTGTTCAAGGAACAAGTAGTGCCCAAACTGTAACGGATCTTTCTGGTTCTACGATCTACAACGACCTTCCTACAGTAGTCCACTTGACAGCATGTGGTATTGGTGGTAATAGCTTCTTCGGTGAACGCAGTGGGAATCAAAACACAAAAGGGGTGTACAACAACTTCTTTGGAAATGCTGCAGGCCTATCTAATATCACTGGGAATCACAACTTATTTATAGGAGAAAATAGCGGTTTTGCTTTAACCACAGGGAATTACAATGTCTTTATTGGCAAGAACGCTGGCGTGGCAACTACCACTTCTGATCACAATACTTTTTTAGGAAGTTATTCGGGCGTTACCAATACAGGTCAGGGCAATATCTTTATTGGTCACCATGCAGATGGTTTGATAACTGGCGCTAACGATCTTTTTGTACTTCAAAATGACAACCTAAATGCGTCTCTTATTATTGGAGATTTTCAAGCAAATTCGCTTCAGATTAATGGAAGATTGATCATACAAAATAAATTAAACCTATCTCCTAAAACTCAAATCCCATCAACAGCTAATACAGGAGATATGTATTACGACTCCAGAGATAATAAACTAAAAGTTTGGACGGGTACTGTTTGGGAATCACTTAATTAATACCATAAATTATGAACTTAAATAAATGTAATTACCAACCAATGCAAGTTAAAATCCGATGCATGCAATGGCTACTGTTGATCCTATGCTCTAGCAGCCTGCCAGGACAGGTAGGTTTAAATACCGCAACTCCTAGCGGATCTTCCTCATTAGACGTCGTATCTGGAGACACTGGAATACTCATACCTAGACTACCGCTAACAGGAACCAATGACGCTTCGACCATTGTAAATGGAAATATTGAAAGCTTACTGGTGTACAACACGGCAACTGTAAGCGATGTAACCACTGGTTTTTATTATTGGAACGGCACACAATGGGTGCGTTTGGTGACCAGTGATACCTCCTCTAAAGATTGGACTTTAAATGGAAACACTGGCACGGTCAATGGTGTGGATTTTATTGGAACCACAGACGCTCAAGATCTAGATGTTAAAACCAATAACATCCTATTTTTTAGATTCACTCAAAAAGGGCAACTGGATTTTTTAAACACAGGAGAATCGGTTTTTATTGGCGAAAATGCTGGGGAAGCCAACGATAACACCATTACGACTAGATCTACCTTTTTAGGAGCTAATAGTGGTGCCTCTAATACCTCTGGTCTAGATAATAGTTTTTTTGGTGCTAATAGTGGTCAAAGCAATACCACAGGAGATAAAAATAGCTTCTTCGGCTCTCAAAGTGGTGTGTCAAATCTAGATGGCTCTAAAAATAGCTTCTTTGGAGAACGTACAGGAATCCAGAACACTTCAGGTGCTGAAAATAGTTTTTTTGGACAAACTTCAGGCCAATCTAACACCACGGGACTGCGCAATACTTTTCTAGGCAGCGCTAGCGGCTTGAACTCCAGTGTAGGAAATGAAAATGTTTTTATTGGGTCCATAGCCGGACGGGATAATGCTGCAGGAAACTCCAATACTTATTTAGGAGCTACTAGTGGCGCTTGGAATACTGGAAACAACAATGTTTTTATAGGTTTTGGAGCTGGTAACGGAGAAACTACTGCGAGCAATACCCTAATTATTCAAAATGATCCCAATGACGACCCTTTAATCTATGGAAAATTTGATACCGATGAGGTAGAAATAAGAGGGGAGTTAAAAATAAGCGATATCATACATTTAACTCCTAGAGCTCTTGCTCCTACTACCCCTTCGACAGGAGATCTCTATTACGACAGCAGTAATAACAAAGTCAGACTATGGAATGGCAGTGTTTGGGAAAATTTGAATTAAACAATATCCTATCCAACAACTGTATTTTGTCTACCTTTTTCAATACCAACCTGCTCCGTGTTTTAAAAAATAGTCGAAACTCATTTTTAACCAGTTGGCATTGTAAAGATTTGTTGCTTTAAATAGCAATTCTCTCATTAAATCAGGGATTTTAATCTTCTAACCGTTAAGCCTTTCTTAATAAAAGGGATTATAGTCCCTTAAACTTTGATACGTATTTACAGACCATACCTTTGTTACTGATACAAAAAATAACAATTTTTATGAGTCAAGTTAAATCAAATGACACTGTAAAAGTGCATTACACAGGAAAATTAAAAGCAACCGGACAAGTATTTGACACTTCAGCCAAAAGAGAACCGTTAGAAGCTCAATTAGGTCAGGGAGCGTTGATTCCAGGTTTTGAAAAAGGCCTAGTTGATATGAAAGTAAATGAAAAGAAAACCATTGAAATCCCTAAAGAAGAAGCTTATGGAGAAATCATTGAAGAACTTTTTCATAAAGTAGAAAGGACTCAACTTCCAAAAGAAATTAACCCTGAGGTAGGAATGGGACTTGTGTCCAAAAACCCTGATGGTACAGAACAACAATTGCGTGTTGCACAAGTAGAAGAAGATCACATTATAGTAGATGCTAATCATCCACTAGCAGGACAAGACCTGGTTTTTGAACTTGAAGTTGTAGAGATTCACTAATCCCTACTGCCTAGATGTAATAAAGCCCATCGAGATGTTACTCGATGGGCTTTTTTTATATTGGCATGTTTAGGTTGTCATTTATAACTAGTAATAGTATAGCCTAACAACCGGTATTACCGCAAGAAATAACTCTGATCAAAGAGATCTAAGCAATGCTTTGGAAATCTAGTGGACCAAAGAGGAGTATGTTTCACAATACCTTCTAAAGCTTCCTAGTCCTCCCCTAACCCCATTTATACAATTGCCATTACAGCAATTAGCTTGAATAAAACACATAAAAAATGGCTCCCGGTAAAGGAGCCATTTATAATTAGTTAATGGTCGGTAAGTATTATGCTTCTGATTTCTTAGAAGCTAATACAGCAAGGTTGTAAACTACTAGTCCAAAACCAATTTTGTTGATAGCATCACCGATGTTGTAAACAATATCTAGGTCAAATCCACCAAAGATAGGCTCATACCATCCTGGAGTTCCAGCCATATACCCAATTGGGTAAATTGCCCATCCTACTAGTACAAACCAGCAAAGTGTTTTGTGAGCGGCAAGTACTTCCCCGCCAGCAGCAACAGCTAATTTCTTTGCTTGACCGAACCAGATGTCATAAACAATTACAAAGTACGCTATACCTGAAACAAGACCCCATAACCATGCGTTATCGCGATCTACAGCTTCACCTAGGTAACCTGTAACTAACATCACTACAGAAAGGAAAATAAGTCTCCACATTAGAGACTTCTTTGCTCCTGCAACTTTTAAAATTAAATAAAATTCAACACACATCAACGGAACAGTAAGTACCCAGTCAACGTATCTAAAGAATACTGGTGACTCTGCAAAACTAGCCCAGTAATCGCGCATGTACCAATAATGCACCGCTGCAATAAAGGTAATTAATCCAGAAACCAGGATAGAAGTTCGCCACTTCTTGTCAAAACTGCTCATGGATAAGAAAAAGAAGGCACTAGCTGCCATCATAGCCATACATCCTACGAAGAATGTAAATCCTACATAATCATCAGCAGCCAATTTAGCTACCTCAAGATTTAAAAGTAATTTAGTCATAATATTTGGTTTATATATTCCAGTAAATATACAAAAACAGAATTAATATTGTTTAACTTTACAATGTTAATATTAAACAAATGTTCATGCCTATGAAATTCCAGCTCTATAACATCATCATGGTACTTAGTTTTTTCGCCTTATGGTGCTCTATTCAAATACCTGATAATGTGGAGTTTGTGCTTGGATATTTTTTAATTTTGACCATTGGCGTAGGCCATGGAGCCAATGATCTTAAAATTTTTTTTAACCAAAAAAAAATTACAAAAAAAAAGTTTTTTTCTTTTAATTTGATCTACGCAGTAATAGTTTTGATTGGTTTTACCTTGTTTTTTATCATTCCAGAAGTCATTTTATTCCTATTTATTTTAATAAGCGGTTATCATTTTGGACAAGAACATTTTGAAAGATATAAGATCGCCTCTTCATGGGTGTACCATCTATTTTTAACTTCTTATGGCTTTAACATCATCCTTACCTTATTAATCATTCATCATACCGAAAGTGTCCTTATTATTAATGACCTCTTAAAAACAGAGATTACCTTCAATTACTTATTGTACCCTTTCATAGTCTCGGCGACCATAATGATTATCAGCTCACATCAAGTTTTAAAGGCCTTGTCATGGAGTATGATAAGTAGAGAACTGTTTTACCTTTTTATACTTTACGTTTTATTTCAAACAGCAAGTTTACTTATGGGTTTTGCCATTTACTTTATTTTATGGCACAGCATACCCTCCATTTACAATCAAATTGTTTTCTTAAATGGAAAAGTTACTATAGCAACGCTTAAAGAATACCTGCTGAATTCCTTAATTTATTGGGTTGGTGCTTTAGTGTTTTTAGCACTGCTTTATTATTTTTTAAAAGACTACACCAGCCTCTTCCTTTCTACCATTATTGCTTTTTTGGGCGGCATTACCTTCCCCCATGTGTTTGTAATGAATCAATTGCACAAAAAATAAGTTTTAAGCTTTGTTGTTAGTTCGCTTTCGCGAAAGCGGAACACTTAAAGAAGTTAGTACTTGCTATTCACATCGTAAATGTGAGATCTTAACCAACTTCACAAACCAAATGAAAACCTTGAAGATCAACCCTTGAAATACTATCTTTGCAATCTTCAAAAAATGAGTTAAAAATATGTTTGATAATTTAACTGACAAGCTCGATAAAGCCATGCACGTCCTTAAGGGATACGGCAGCATTACCGAGGTAAATGTTGCAGATACTCTTAAAGAAATACGTCGCGCTCTTGTAGATGCCGATGTGAACTATAAAATCGCCAAAGATTTTACAGCTCGTGCAAAAGAAAAAGCACTAGGTCAGGGTGTACTCACCACACTAAAACCCGGCCAACTTCTTACCAAAATCGTAAAAGATGAGCTTACAGCCCTGATGGGAGGGGATGCCGCTGGTATCAATCTTAGTGGTAACCCTAGCGTAATTCTAATGTCTGGTCTTCAAGGATCTGGTAAAACTACTTTTTCTGGTAAACTAGCCAATTACTTAAAGACTAAAAAGAGCAAAAAAACACTTTTAGTAGCTTGTGATATTTATCGCCCTGCGGCAATAGATCAATTGCACGTAGTAGGAGAACTTATAGGAGTTGAAGTGTTTTCTAATCGCGAAGAGAAGAATCCAGTAAAGATCTCCCAAGCCGCAATTGCCTACGCAAAAGAAAACGGTTTTAATGCCGTGATTATTGATACCGCTGGTCGTCTTGCGGTAGATGAACAAATGATGAAGGAAATTGCAGATGTCCACGCAGCAATTCAACCTCAGGAAACCCTTTTTGTAGTAGATTCCATGACCGGTCAAGATGCTGTGAATACGGCAAAGGCTTTTAATGATATTTTAAATTTTGACGGTGTTGTTCTTACAAAACTAGATGGTGATACCCGTGGTGGTGCTGCCTTATCGATCAAATCTGTGGTAGATAAACCTATTAAATTTATAGGTACAGGAGAAAAGATGGAAGCCATCGATGTTTTCTATCCAGAACGTATGGCAGACCGTATTCTAGGAATGGGAGATGTAGTCTCTCTGGTAGAACGCGCACAAGAACAATTTGATGAGGAAGAGGCAAGAAAGCTGAGTAAAAAGATTGCAAAGAACCAATTCGGTTTTGACGACTTTCTTTCTCAGATTCAGCAAATTAAAAAAATGGGTAATATGAAAGATCTTATGGGTATGATTCCTGGTGCAGGAAAAATGCTCAAAGATGTGGATATAGACGATGACGCCTTTAAAGGTATCGAAGCCATTATACACTCCATGACTATGGACGAACGCACGCAACCTCAAGTAATAAACGGCTCTCGTAAAAAGCGTATTGCAAAAGGTAGTGGTACTTCTGTAACTGAAGTCAACCAACTGCTGAAACAATTTAACCAGATGAGCAAAATGATGAAGATGATGCAAGGTGGTAAAGGAAAAGCCATGATGAGTGCTTTGGGTAATATGAAATAATTCATTACCTGTTTTTGGAATACATTTTAAACTAACACATCCTAAGACAACGCTTAGGAAGTATTGTTAGATCACTATGGAACACCTCGCAAACCTTATCGTTAACAAATAGGTAATAAGTGTGGGTCTCTAAAGTTTTTAATTCACTAGTTATTGGTGAATTTTACAACCGCATTAACCATTACGTATAACTATGATTATTCTCGACGGAAAAAAAACCAGTAATGACATTAAGAACGAAATCACTGAGATCGTTCAAGAAATGAAAGCTAATGGGGAAAAAGTACCTCATCTTGCAGCAGTAATCGTAGGGAATGACGGCGCAAGCCTTACTTATGTAGGTTCTAAAGTACGCGCTTGTGAACGTGTAGGATTTGAAAGCACCATGGTACGCTTACCTAATACCACCAGCGAGACCGAACTTCTTAAAGAAATCAAACAACTCAATGATAACCCAGAAATAGATGGGTTTATTGTTCAGTTGCCCTTACCTAAACAAATTGACACCCAAAAAGTCTTGATGGCCGTAGACCCAGATAAAGATGTGGACGGCTTCCACCCTACTAACTTTGGTAGAATGGCGCTAGATATGAGCACCTTTATCCCCGCTACACCTTTTGGAATACTGGAATTATTGGATCGTTATGGTGTAGAAACTCAAGGGAAACATACGGTTGTTATTGGAAGATCTCACATTGTTGGAAGACCTATGAGTATATTGATGGGAAGAAAAGGATTTCCTGGAAACTCAACAGTAACACTTACTCACAGTCATACCAAGAATATAACTCAAATCACTTCTCAAGCTGACATTATTATTACTGCTCTTGGAGTTCCAGGATTCCTAAAGGCTGAAATGGTGAAAGACGATGTGGTTATTATAGATGTAGGAATCACTCGTGTACCTGATGAATCTCGAGAACGAGGTTATTACATCACTGGTGATGTAGATTTTGAACATGTTTCTAAAAAGGCAAGTTACATCACTCCTGTTCCAGGCGGCGTTGGTCCTATGACCATTGCCATGCTGCTTAAGAACACCTTGTTAGCTAGAGAACGTCATAGAGCGGCTGCAAAATAGTCCTATAAGTAATGTTAGGAAGCTGCTTTCGCGAAAGTGAGATCGTATAAAAAACCCAAGCGTTATTGTTCTATGCAGGAGGATTCGGTTATCACGCATTCTAAACTTATGGATTCTTAGTAATCTAAAAGTGATGATAATTTTTTTTAAGGTGAGCTGAGCGATCGGTTCTAACTAGAGCTTATTCCAGTAGGTAGACCCTTATATAGAAGCTACGGAATAGCTATTTATATTAAGGTGATTCCAGAATTTTGATTTTATTCCACCTGATCATTGCATTCCTTGCCCTCTGAGCTAACAGTATGGCAAATAGATAGTATCTTAGATTTTTTCAAAGCAACACACTTCTTTTTTTATTCCTATAATTAAGTGCTTGCTCTAAAGAATTGCTCCACTTAATGAGGAGTTCATTAAAATAAAAACAGCAGCACTTATGGAAGACTTCCTCCAACAACTTCCTCAACTCGCACAACAAAAGAAAAAAGAAAACACCGACTTTTTTAAAAAACTGCGCAAGAAAAAACCAAAAGGACTTGACGCTGCCGTTCAAGAAATTCACAATGAAGTTTTTGAAGAAGTAGACTGTCTTACTTGTGCCAATTGTTGCAAGACTACAGGGCCTCTATTTACCAATATAGACATCAACAGAATTTCCAAGCATTTTAGAATGAAGCCTAGTGATTTTATTGATCAGTTTTTAAAGGTTGATGAAGACCAAGACTATGTATTACAGCAAACACCTTGTCATTTTCTAGGAACAGATAATTATTGTTCTATATACGAAGTGAGACCTAAAGCCTGTAGAGAATACCCACATACCGACCGAAGAAAAATTTATCAAATAGGAACACTTACTGTGACAAACACTTCCATTTGCCCGGCTGCCTATAAGATAGTTGAACGCATGAAAGCTAACCTACCTGCTTCATAAGAATAGTTGGCCACAACGTTTTTTGTTATAGTTTCTTAAATTCTGAGCCAACTTTTGTTAAACCCTTTTGAGTCAGCGATTCCTCTCTTATATTTGAGCTAATGAAATGGAATCTACTTATCGCCTTTTTAATACTTAGCTTGGTTTCTTGTGACCAACGACCTATTGCTAAGGTGGTCGCTATAGATCAAAATGGATTACAACAAGCTCTTGTTGCCGATAATGAAAAGATAAAAGTGATCAACTTTTGGGCTACTTGGTGTGCCCCTTGTGTGGAAGAATTGCCTTATTTTGAAAAAATAGGAGCTTCCTATAAGAATCAGGTAGAGGTCATTTTAATCTCTTTAGACGATGCAAAAAATATAACAAGTGAGGTCCAACCTTTTTTAGAAAACAATCAAATAAGATCTCAGGTACTGCTTCTAGACGATCCTTATGCAGCAGAGTGGATCCCCATAGTTGACCAACACTGGGACGGAGCTATACCGGTGACTTTAATCATCTCTAAAGACAAAAAACAATTTTACAACAAAGCATTGACCTATAAAGAATTGGAGGATGCCATAAATGAATTTTTATGAAGACCTTGAAAATATTAGTGATCCTCTTAATAGGTGGACTTGCCATTTCATTTTTTTCTGGAATGCTAGAGGGTAAAGAACGTAACAACCTTTTTGCCGAAAGACCTGCACCTTATAAAGAGAAAAAAAATGCAAGCGCAGCGCGAGAAATCAGTACTATAAAAGGATACGATATAGGTGATACCGCTACAGATTTTTCTTTAAAAAATACAGATGGAAGTACCACATCTCTTAAAGACTTTAAGGATGCAAAAGGATTTGTTATTATTTTCACTTGTAATCATTGCCCATACAGTGTGGCCTATGAAGACCGAATCATAGCTATAGACCAAAAATATAAAAATGTAGGATACCCGGTTATCGCCATCAATCCTAACAACCCAAAAGAATACCCTACTGACAGTTTTGAGGCTATGAAAGTAAGAGCAAAAGAAAAGGGGTTTACTTTTCCCTATTTGTTAGATGCTGGACAAAAAATTTATCCACAGTACGGTGCTACCAAAACCCCTCATGTGTTCTTACTTCAAAAAGAAGGTAAGAACCCTATTGTAAAATATATAGGGGCAATTGACGATAAGTATCAAGATGCAAATGAGGTCAAGAATACCTACCTTGAAAATGCGTTACAAGCCTTGCTTAGCGGTGAACCTATAAAGCAAACTAGATCTACGGCCATAGGATGCCGTATTAAGTAATCCTATCCATTGATGTTAGAATTTCAAAATAGAGGCTAAAAAAATCTATTATCTAGATAGCCTCAGATGGTTACTGGTGCAAATTACTATCACTATTTTCTATACAAACTCGGCATCTACCCATAAGCTTTTCTTATTTCTGAGATTTATAAATTGTATTTTTGCATAAAATTATTTTCATGATCCTAGAACAATATTACACACAATGTCTTGCTCAAGGAACCTATTACATTGCCTCAAATGGAGAAGCTGCTATCATTGACCCTCTGAGAGAGGTGCAACAATATATAGATCGTGCTAAGGAGGATGACGTGACCATTACCTATATTTTTCTTACGCATTTCCATGCAGATTTTGTTTCTGGACATGTAGATTTAGCAGATAAAACTGGGGCTACCATTGTAATAGGTCCCAATGCGGTTACAAGTTACGCTTTCGCGAAAGCGGAACACTTACAAGTATTTCAACTCGGTAAGGTTTCCTTACAATTAATACACACTCCTGGCCACACCATGGAATCTTCTTGTTACCTGTTAAAGGATGAAAAGGGGGGTGAGCAAGCCTTATTTACAGGTGATACTCTTTTTATAGGTGACGTAGGTAGGCCAGATTTGGCTGTAAAATCTGACTTAAGCCCACAAGATCTGGCGGCACATTTATACGATTCGTTAAGAAACGAGATCATGCCCTTACCTGATCACATTACCGTATATCCAGCTCATGGAGCAGGTAGCGCTTGTGGTAAAAATATGAGTAAAGAAACCAGTGACTCCTTAGGCAACCAAAAAAAGACCAATTACGCACTGTCTACTACTTTAAGTAAAGAAGAGTTTATACAAGAACTCACTACCGGTATAGAAGCTCCTCCAGCTTACTTCCCTAAAAATGTCTGGATGAATAAAGGCATTAATTCCAGCATAGACGAAGTTATGTCAAGAGGAGTAACTCCTATACCACTAGCTGCTTTTAAAACGCTGGCAGAAGATCCTGAATATTTAGTCTTAGATACGCGATCCCCACAAGAATTTACGGCAGGTGCCATTCCAGGCTCTTGGTTTATAGGTCTGGATGGGCAGTTTGCCCCATGGGTAGGTGCTTTAATTGAAAATATAGATCAAAAAATAATTCTAGTGGTCCCTGAAGGGAGAGAAAAAGAAGCGGTGACCCGACTTGCACGTGTAGGTTATGATAATGCACAAGGATACTTATCAGGTGGTTTTGACACTTGGAAAAATAATGGGTTGGAAGTTTCGACCATTAAAAATAGTAGCGCACAAGATTTTGTAGACGGTTTAGAAGATGGTTCTATAAAGAATCCTATAGATACGCGCAAACCAGGTGAATATGAATCTGGGCATATTTGTGGTGTGCCGCTGCATACCTTGAGTGCGGTGCATGAAGAAATAAAAAAATTAAATGCCGATAACACCTATCACATCCATTGTGCAGGTGGCTACAGGTCCGTAATATTTTCTAGTATTGCAAAGGCTAACGGAATTAAAAATGTAGTAAATGTAGCGGGTGGTTATGGAGCCATTAAGAATACTACTTTAAAAAATCAAAAAATAGTTGCTACTAGCAATTGTTCCTTATAACAGAATTATGATAACAGATCTCAACAACCAAGAATGGAAAGAGCAAACTGCTCAAGATACTAATGGCTTCATTATCGATGTTCGCACCGATGAAGAAGTAAGTGAAGGGATGATCCCAGGTGCTTTACATTACGATATCTTTAAACCTCAAGAGTTTATGAACGCCATGAACAACATGGACGGCGACCAAAATTATTACGTTTATTGCCGTGCTGGTAGTAGAAGTATGCAGGCTTGCCAGATTATGGAACAATTGGGTTTAAAAAACACCTTTAACCTTACAGGTGGTTACAGCAATTGGGATGGAGACACCGTGATTCCAGAATAATGAAACGCCTGATTAAAATAGTACTAGCATCCTTAGTAATGTTCTCAGTGCAAAGCTGTTTTAATGATCAACCAGGAGTCATCAATCAAGTGTCTGTTAAAGAAGCCGCCAAGATGATGGAATGGAATCAAGTGAAGATAATTGATGTACGCAGCAAGCTACAATTTACCAATAAACACATTAAAGATGCGATCAATATTGAGGTAGAAAACGAGGATTTTAATAATTCTCTGGATCAATTGGATAAGAAAGAACCGCTTCTTGTCTATTGTAATAAAGGTCGACAGAGTATCAGATGTGCTCAGATTTTGCGAGATAAGGGCTTCACTCTTGTTTATGATATGCAAGGTGGAATTTCCAAATGGGAAAAAAGCGGCAGAGAAGTAATTATTAATAATTAATTAAAAAAGCATTTTATGCAACTTAACCAGATACCTAAACTTAAAAATTTAGATGCCAACAACTTCTTTCTACTCGCTGGACCATGTGCCATCGAAGGAGAAGATATGGCATTAAGAATAGCCGAAAAAGTAGTCAAAATTACCGATCATTTAAAAATACCTTATGTGTTTAAAGGCAGTTTTAAAAAAGCAAATCGCAGTCGCATTGATAGCTTTACTGGTATAGGAGACCTAAAGGCCTTAAAAATTTTACGTAAAGTTTCTGAAACATTTGACATCCCTACGGTAACCGATATTCATGAACTAAGCGATGCCGCAATGGCAGCAGAATATGTAGATGTGTTACAAATTCCTGCATTTCTCGTAAGACAAACGGATCTAGTGGTCGCAGCAGCAGAAACCGGCAAAGTGGTGAACCTTAAAAAAGGTCAGTTCATGTCACCGGAAGCAATGAAACATGCCGTACAAAAAGTAAAAGATACTGGAAGTGATAAAGCATGGATCACAGATCGTGGTACGATGTTCGGTTATCAAGATATGATTGTAGATTTCAGAGGGATTCCAACAATGAGGGCATTTGCTCCTACCGTTCTTGATGTGACACATAGTTTGCAACAACCCAACCAAAGCAGCGGTGTTACTGGTGGTAGACCAGATATGATTGAAACTATTGCTCGCGCAGGTATCGTCAATCAAGTAGATGGCTTATTTATAGAAACACACTTTGATCCAGCAAACGCAAAAAGCGACGGGGCCAATATGCTGGATCTTCAATATTTAGAAGGCCTTCTAACTAGGCTGGTGGCAATTAGAAAAACAATCAACTCGTTTTAGTTTTCCATTCTCTTAAAACGCAACGCTGCTATTTTAAAAATAGCAGCGTTTTTTTATGCGCTTTCTCCATCAAAATATTTATAAAGAGACGTCGAAAAGAGCTTCTGATAGCGCTTACAGATAAGAGGAGATCCAGTAAATGTTAATAAGTAAGATCAAATTAAACAAAGGCTATTGGATTAGATGCCATTCAAATCTATTTTATTCCTATTCCGACTACTGCTGAAATGAGCAACTACAGTGCTGTATCCTAACTGTTGTTTCATTAATAATTGAAAAAAATTATGAATGCAACAAAACCAGCTGAACCTGTAACAATTTATGAAATGACAGGTCTATGTGGTAATAAACTAACAATTAAAAATTTTAAGACATGAAAAAAATACTAGTAATAACTGCCACCCTTTTTGTAGGATTATGTACCGCACAAAGTATTCAAGAAGTTGATGACTTCTCCAAAATCAAAATTAACACCGACGCTCAAGTAGAACTAGTGCATTCTAATAAAAGTCAAATTATTTTCAATAAAAACACAGAAAATCTAAAAGGCTTAAACGTTACATCTGATCATAATTCTTTGGTCATCACACAAAATTCAAAACAAAGTATTCCTGGACTTAAAATTCGTATTTATACCAACGATATAGAAGCACTTTCTATAACAGGTAATACCCAGGTGACCTTAACAAATTTCAACTATCAAGACAAGATGATTATTCTTGCCCAAAACGGTGCTGTTGTCAACACGGGTGATACCGAGATCAAAAAACTCCAAATACTGCGCTCCAATGACAGTAAAGTTATTTGTAATAATGCCAAATCTACTGATGAGACGGTTGACGGGATCCGGGTAGCCACCAATTAAAACGTTTATTTATGGATTTAAAAAAGGAATTAGGAGTGGTGCTAAAGCCTTTTTTACTATTAAAATTAAACGTGTTATATTTAGAATGGTCTTAACAAAATATTCTTTATGAAAATTGGTGTTGTTTTAGCTTTAATTATTCTCTTTTCTTTTACTTCCTGTCAAAGCAGTGAAGAGGATTACCTACCTGTAGATCAAGCTATTTTAGAAAATGTGTTTGGTACAAACATAAACCTTAATTCCACTTTTAATTATCAAAACACAAGTATTCCAACCTACATACGCTTTTCTGAAACAGGAAATACCATAGATAACCAAAAAGCTACTTTGGGACGCATTTTATTCTACGACAAACAATTATCTGTTGATAATTCGATTGCTTGTGCTAGTTGTCATCAACAAGAAAATGCGTTCGGTGATACTGCAATAGCTAGCATAGGTGTTAACGGAATAACAGTAAGACATAGTATGAGGTTGGTAAATACTGGTTTTCAAGAAGGAAATAATTATTTCTGGAATGAAAGAGTGAACTCTTTAGAAAGACAAGTTACCGACCCCATTAAGGATCATTTAGAAATGGGTTTTAGCGGCGAAAATGCTGCTCCTAATTTTGACGACCTATTAAGTAAATTATCTCAAATTGATTATTACCAAGTACTTTTTAATCATGTTTATGGTGACCAGATGGTTACTGAAGAACGTTTACAAGAAAGTCTTGCTCAATTTGTTTTAAGTATTCAGTCATTTGATTCTAAGTACGATGAGGGCCTTTCATTAGCTGGAACTCCTGGGCAGCCGTTCCCTAACTATAACATGTCAGAAAACCGTGGGAAATTTTTATTTACGACCCTTCCACAAAATGGAGGTGCAGGATGCATAAGTTGCCATGCACCACCAGAGTTTGCGATAAAAGATAATATTCACAACAATGGAATTATAGCGACCATTGCAGATCCAAGCATTTTTGATCACAATAACACAAGAGCTCCTACGTTAAGAGATTTGGAAAACCCAGCAGGCAACCTTAATGGACCTCTTATGCATAACGGCTCTTTGAATTCCTTACTAGAAATGGTAGAACACTATAACCATATAGATATGACTGACCAACAACTTCTAGACCCATTGTTGTTTCAAGGATTAGGACCTAATGGCCCAATAGGTCAACAATTGAACCTATCTGCTGCTGATAAACAAGCTTTAGTAAATTTTTTAAAAACCTTAACCGGTAATGATATATACACTAATGTAAAATGGAGCAACCCTTTTATTCAACCATAAATTAAGGAACTAAAAGCCTGTTAAATTCTTCCCGTGAACCATTAAAAACATTGGCATCTACTAATGTTTCAATACCATCTACAGGCATGCGATCGGTGTATTGCCAAAACTTCCATGAAATACGAGGCGAGCCAACTCCATTATAGTTAGCAATCCATATTCTTGGATAATCGTTAAAATAGGCATCGGATCTTAAAACATCTCTATAAAAAGCTTCCCCACTGTATATAATAGGTTGCACCCCATAATGAGTTTCAATGATCTGAATCCAATTTTTAAGTCCTTTTCTTAAGGACTTTTTATTTTGAATAGTGGATATATCTTCAATATCGAGTACAGGTGGAAGGTCTCCTTTTGCTATAGAAACGCTTTCCATAAAATGATGAGCTTGCTTGGTACTATTGACATTACTCCAGTAATAATGATAGGCTCCTCGAGAGAAGCCTTGTTGCGAAGCTGCTTCCCAATTTTTTTTAAAATGCCTATCCTTAGACATGCCAACCGTTGCTCTTATAAAAGCAAAATTAAAACTTTGGGTGGTATCTGGATGTCGTACTTGTTGCCAATCAATAACTCCTTGATGGTGACTGATATCTATTCCTTGAATTTGGAATTTCTTGATTCGTTGGTGTAAATAGGTGTTAGCAGGCTGTCGAGGACTGCTGTGATAAGAATAACGCTCGATGCTTATAATGGCGACCGCAACTAAAAGAATTCCTGCTATAGCGATTCCTATTGTCCATTTTTTAGGCTTCATTTCTTTGTTATGGATTTAAATACTTGCTGATTAGTTTCTTCTCCTGGTACCACTTGCAGAGAACAAATGCTATTACAGCGTTCTCAATCGATAAAAAGTCCCTATTGGTAGTTCCTTGTTAGTTACTTGTATCAGGTTATAAATTTACAACTGTCTCTCTTGCTTTTTAAAAATAAATCAGCCTTTTATCATTTATATAGTTAAGACTAAATCCCTGTAGGTAGAATTCTAAAAACTCGATGCTTTAAGGGGCTCTATCTAAAGCTTTTTTAATGGAAGCTTCACCTGCTGCCGAATAGATCAATAGTGCTACTTCAAGCTTTGAACTTTAGCCTTATTAAAAAATTAGGGTTCTCATTTCATGTCCTGCGCACCTGCTTTTATTTTCTAGAAAATAAAAAACAGAATACCACCACATATATAAATGTTATATCTTGTGAACACAATACAGCAACTATGAAAAACATATTCCGCATTTTTCTCGCACTTTCTGGAATTTTGGCAACAAGTCAAGGAACACAACTTTTAAGACAACCCAGTATACATAAAGGTCAAGTTGTCTTTTCTTATGCAAATGATCTTTGGAAAGCCAGTACCTCTGGAGGTAATGCCGTACGCCTTACAAGCGATATAGGCTACGAAATGACGCCACAGTTTTCACCAGATGGAAGTATGATCGCTTTTACCGCAGAGTACGATGGTAATATGGATGTCTATGTGATTCCTTCTTCTGGCGGTGAACCTCAACGAATCACCTTTCATCCCAGTGGAGATTTTGTCCAAGGATGGACTCCTGATCATAAAATTATTTTTAGGTCTGATCGGGAATCAAAACCAACTCAATCCAGTCATTTATTTACCATAGGCCTTAAGGAGCACTTTCCTAGTAAAATAGATATAGGTAGAGCTGCTTTTGGAAATATGTCTAGCGATGGGAAGTACCTGGCCTATACACCTATTACTTCTTGGGATTCAGAATGGCGCAACTACCGCGGTGGTCAAGCGCTTCCTATTTGGATCGTAGATCTAAAGACTAAAGAATTGCAAACTACTCCTCAATTAGATCAGGAACGTCATCTAACCCCAGTATGGCATAAGGAAGTAATTTATTACATTTCTGAGCGGGATTATACCAGTAACATCTGGTCCTACAATCCCAAAACCAAAGAAGAACAACAAATTACTTTTCACAAGAGGTTTGATGTAAAAAACTTAGACACCGACCAGAATCAAATCGTGTATGAACAAGCTGGTTATTTACATCTTTTGGATCCCTCTTCAGGGACGACCACCCAACTTGCCATTGATGTAAATGCCGATTACAACTATGCTAGAGAGCGATGGGAAGAAGTAAAAGCTTCAGACTTAACCAATCCTAATATATCGCCTAATGGACAACGGGTTCTATTTGAACACCGAGGTGAAATTTTTACAGTACCTAAAGAAAAGGGTACCTGGCGTAACATCTCTAACTCTACCGCAGCTGCAGACCGCAGTCCCATCTGGTCGCCTAAAGGAGATCAAATAGCTTGGTTCTCTGATCAAAGCGGAGAATACCAATTGATCATTACCGATCAATATGGGGCTGATAAAAAAACCATAGCCCTAGCAAATCCTACGTTTTACTTTCAACCTGACTGGTCTCCAGACGGAAAGTACCTCACGTTTACAGATACCAACTTTAACGCCTATGTACTTGAAATTGCTTCTGGAACAGCTGAAATAGTAGCAACAGATAATTTTGCACATCCCAACAGAACTTTAAACCCTAAATGGTCACCAGACAGTAAGTGGATCGCTTACAGCAAACAGTTGAAAAGCCACTTCAAAGCCATTTTTGTTTACAATATAGACACCAAGGAAACCATTCAAATCACAGACCCATTGGCAGATTCTATAGACCCGGTTTGGGATGAATCTGGAGACTATCTATACACATTGACCAGCACGGATTACGGTCTTTCTTCTGGATGGTTGGACATGAGTTCTATGGATAAATCTTTAAACAGATCTCTATATGCCGTCGTACTGTCTAAAACTGCTAAAGCACCTCACCTACCCGAAACGGATGAAGAAAAATCAGACCTAACAACCGACAGGGACAAGGACAAGGACAAAAAGAAGGATGCTGACAAAGAAGATACCGATGTAACAGTAATTATAGATAAAGAAGGAATCTACCAACGCATCGTCCCAATGGACCTTCCAGCTAGAAATTATATCAGCATGACTAAAGGTCCTGCTGGAGTTGTTTTTATTGCAGAAAATATTCCTAATGAAAGCGGACTCCAAGTTCACAAATACGATGTAAAAGAACAGAAAGCAAAAGAATTTGCCACTGCTGTCAACGCTATGGTTTCCTCCTATGATGGCAGCCATATTCTAATTTATAAATCAGGTAACTGGAGTTTGAACGATACCAAAGCAGATGCCGCTGGAAAAGAAAGCCTTAACACTTCCATGCAAATTAAGGTCAATCCGCAAGAGGAATATGCCCAAATCTTTAAAGAAGGCTGGCGTTATATGAGAGACTTCCTGTATGTAGATAATACGCATGGAGCTCCTTGGAATCAAGTTTATGAATGGTATGCACCCTGGATCAAAGACGTGCGGCATCGCGTAGATCTCAATTATGTGGTAGACATTATGAGTGGTGAAATCGCCATAGGTCATTCCTATGTTTCTGGCGGAGACCTACCAGATGTAAATGATGTTCCTGTAGGCTTATTGGGAGCAGATTTGGAGCTGCACAAGGGAATGTATAGAATTAAGAAAATATATACCGGCGAAAACTGGAATCCCAATATAACTGGTCCACTTGCTATGCCTGGACTTGAGGTTCAAGAAGGAGATTATATACACGCTATTAATGGTACCGCTTTAAGCGAAAACCTAAATCCGTTCCAACTTCTAGAACAAACAGCAAATCGTACCATAAGTCTTCAAGTGAGTTCTACTGGTAAAGAGAAAGATGCCAAAAAGCTGATCATAAAACCTGTAAGAAGTGAACGTGGTTTAAGAACGGTAGAATGGATAGAAACTAACAGACGTCAAGTGGATGAGTTATCCAACGGCCAACTGGCTTATGTCTATGTACCCAACACCGGTGATGGTGGCTTTACTTCCTTTAATAGGTATTATTTTTCTCAACAAGATAAGAAAGGAGTAATTATAGATGAGCGTAATAATGGTGGTGGCTCTGCGGCAGACTACATAATTGATATTATGAATCGCGAGCCTATGGGGTATTTTAACAGCAAGGCAAATGACAACCAGCCTTGGACCACTCCCTTGGCAGGAATATTTGGCCCTAAAGTGATGCTTATTAATGAACGGGCTGGATCTGGTGGTGATTTACTTCCTTATATGTTCCAGCAACAAAACATAGGGCCTATAGTAGGTACCAGAACTTGGGGCGGATTAGTAGGAACTTGGGACACCCCAAGATTTATTGATGGCGGAAGAATGGTGGCACCACGCGGTGGCTTCTTTGATCTCGATGGAAATTGGGCGGTAGAAGGAGTTGGTGTAGCACCAGATATAGAAGTCATTCAAGATCCTAAAAACGTATCCTCAGGAATAGATCCACAATTAGAAAAAGCAGTTCAAGTAGCATTAAATCTGTTACCTACTCAAGAGTTTAAAGCAAAACCGGAACCTGCGGCACCGGTACGCTGGAAAAAAGCAACAGGTTGGGATAAAAACTAAGAATCATTGCTGCTTGCTAAAAAGTAAAGACTTGTGGTGTTAGCATAAAGACTAGAGCTTTTGACATCCAGAAACATGATAAGAACGGCTTGCGCTAGATGGTGCAAGCCGTTCTTTTGTGCGGCATTTGCAACAACATTAAAAACAATTCCTTGTTAGAACCCACTATATGTTGCTTTTGTAATGCTAAGAATAGAGAGCTGGTACGCTTTCGCGAAAGCGAAGCACCTGCAGTTACAAATACAAAAGCGAGTTATTGAAAAATAACTCGCTTTTATTAGTTAAGGAATCTGCTGTATTATCGCTTTAAAGCAAAGTGACCTCGGAAACTTCTTCCGTCAGCTAGTTCTACTAAGTACCAGTAATCACTGGACGGCATAGGAGCTCCATTATAAGTTCCGTCCCATCCCTGACCGGTAGCGCTTACTTGTTTTAATAACTTACCGTAACGGTCAAAAATATAGATACTGGCATCAGGAATCATTTCTACCGCAATGACTTGCCAGGTATCGTGATACCCATCTTGATTAGGAGTAAAATAAGGAGGCCCACCTATAATGACAGCATCCATAGATACGGTACCGCAGCCGTTTTTATCTCGTACATAAATCGTATAAAATCCTGGATACAGGTTATTAAATCGCTGGCTGTCTTGATAAACAAAGTCATCTAATGAGAATTCGTAATCACCGCTTCCAGTGACAATTGCTGTCAGTGTGTTGGTGTTGACTTCAAACTGTCCTACATCGATGCGTTCTATTACAGCTACATCAGAGGCTACAACACTTACTGTTGCGGTGCTGTCACAACCATCGCTGTTGGTCACCCTTACCGTATAATCGCCACCAGAGGCCACATCAATAGTTTGTGTGGTTTCTCCAGTAGACCACAGGTAGCTAGAGAATCCTGGACCTGCGTCAATGGTTTCGGGAACGCCTGCACAAATAGTATAAGGTCCTTGGTTAGCAATAACAGGTCGTGCAAATACTTCTATTCTAAAAGTAGATACATCATAACAATCTTGATTGGAGGCATTTTCGATTCTTGCATAGATGGTTTGTGATCTAGAAGTGTTGGTATAAGGGAAGCTCAATGCATTGGTGTCGTTATCTGCATCTGTTAGACTGCTGTGATAGGTCACATTGAAGTCTGTAGTGTTTTGACCGTTATAGATGGCCGCATCTTGTGAGCTGAAGTCAAATTCTTCAAAACCATCGTTGCTGATGTCATCACAACCTACCACATCAGTGGCAGTTCCCGCTGTAGGCTGCTCACTTACGGTTAAGGTAAAACTAGTCGTATCAAAACAAATAGGATTGGAGATTGCTTCTATTCTTACAAAGATGGTCTCTGGTGTGCTGGTACTACTTGCATAAGCAGTATCGTTCATTATTTGATCTGTTCCCATTCCAGTCATCGCACCGTTTGATGTAGTGTGGTAGGTAATAGTATAATCACCAGCTGTTTGACCATTTAAAACCTCGCTGTTTGCCATACTTAAATCAAATACCTCAGAACCGTCATTTCCAGGATCATCACAAGTGATCCTATCCATCACTGGATTTGCCGTAGGAGTAGGACTGATCACAAATCTAAAAGTAGTGGTCGTGTAACAACTATCATTAGCTGCATTATCGATTCTGGCAAATAAATTAGGTGTAGTGCTATTCACCGCATAAGGGCTGGACAATGGACTTGCATTAGCATCAGCATCTGCTTGAGAGGCGTGATAGCTCACATTAAAATTAGGATTGGTCTGCCCGTTAAGGATGGCGCTATCAAACTGGGATAAGTTCACGTCTTCTGTTCCGTCGTTAGAAGGATCATCACACACAATAATATCTGCTGGAGTTCCTGCAAGTGGTAACGGATCTACAAAAAGGTCAACTACAGCCGTGTCATAACAATTGGTGTTGGCATTGGTTTGTATTCTTACAAAAACTGTTGCAGTACCACTGTT
>Ga0136655_1000236_pt1 | contig 25030 bp, 55 predicted proteins | sample CPBDNA_2_FD_94863 | JGI IMG/M metagenome (GOLD analysis project Ga0136655, IMG submission 94863) | Freshwater to marine salinity gradient microbial communities from Chesapeake Bay, USA - CPBay_Spr_15_0.8_DNA (version 2) | ecosystem: Environmental > Aquatic > Marine > Coastal | place: USA... | reverse complement strand
TCATTTTATTCTCCTTCAATACATCCATATCTGTTAAAATCCATAAATGCTCATATTAGGGTTTTCTGCATTTTCGATTATATTTGTAATTTCATCAATTTTTTTAACTAACAGAACATATTCAACAAAATGATCAAAAATATATTTTTCTGGTTTTTTGCCACGATGTGTGTCTTCATGTAGATACTTTTCAATTGATATTACTTTGACATCATAATCACGCATAACATGATTTACAAATGATTGATTGTGACAAACAAATGTCGCATTTTCTTTTTTTGCTTTTTCAATTAGATGTGTTGTTCTACCAGTAGCACGAAGACTTTCTTCATATGATAATAGTACATCTTTAATAAATTTAGTTGTTGTCATTTATTTACCCTTTTCCAAAATCTAAATTGTTCTTGTAATCTTTCTCTCACTAATTCATCAACAATTTCTGGTTCATTATTTAAAAAATCATTCAATGTTTCGTGAATATCTTCTGTTAATATTTCAAACAAATAAAATGATCTATCGCATATTTCTTCATCACTCATTAATATACCTCATAAATTATTGCCCATCTACATTTTGATTTCGGTTATCATCTTCCATCAAAATACTGCAATCCACAATATACGGAAAACCGTCTTTGTAAACATCCATCACATATTTCAGTGCGAATGCTTCTTCAACGGTTTCCGCAGTTATTCGAATGAAACCAGTTTTTTATATTTCTGCTTTCATTATTCCTTCATCTCCATCCATTTTGCAAGTTCTTCATATTTTTCGGTCTTAGTGACACTTTTGCGAACATGATCAAGGATCAATGGGCGCAATTCTTTGCCATCAAAAGCAGAAAAGATGAAACGCGCATCTTGCTTATGGATTAGGTTAGGAACAAAATTGATTGCTACATCTTTTTTGTCTCCACCATGCAGAGTTTTCGCAATCATAATAAGACCTTCAATTCGACCCATGACATTTTGCAAAGCATCTTCAAATCGCTTTTCATAATCGCGAACAGTTTTCACATCTGTTTCATCAAGAATTGGGATAAGATCATCAATTTCTTCATTCATAATGATGTGAAGGATGTGACGTTCAGTTCGGATCATGTCTTTAACCTTATGAATCCGCACATATTGATCTGCTTTAATTTTAATTTTGTGACCATCTGAAAAACTTATAATGAAACCTTCCATGCCAACAAGATTGCGTGTGTATTCTACAAATTTTTCAATGCTGTCTGTAGATTTTATAGTGTCTACAACAGGGATGTCAAATTCTCTTATTTTATCTAGTATCATAGGTTCATCTCCATTTTCATTTGATATCACAATATACTAATTTTATGGGAATGTCAATTGCTATTTCGTATAAATATTAAGGTAGTTCACGGGATATGTGAGAGTCTCCCCAACTACTCTAGAACGTAATATTAAATCAAAGGAGTTCCAGCATGGATATTTATACAATCTTATCAAGTAAACCGCACAATGCATATTACTTAGAAAAATACATATTTTTTATAAAAAGAAATTATAAAAAATATGATGATGGCGAAAATGTAGAAAAACATCACATTTTGCCAAAGGCAGAGGATATGTTTCCAGAATATATAAATTTTGGATTGCATGAATGGAATTGTATACTACTACCACTGAAAAAACATTTTTATGCACATTATCTTTTATCAAAAGCATTTTATTTTTCAAATTCTCAAATATACGCTTTTTGTTTAATGGGCGGCAGATTGAAAAATAAAAATATTCTATTTTTAGCAAAAGAATATGAAAAAGGTGTTAAAAAAAGAAATGAAATCAATTGTCTTTTGATGCAAAATACAGTGACTGCTCTAGATATTAATACTGGAAGATGTAGTCGTGTGACGAAAGACACATTTGACAATAATGATAATCTAATTGGTATAACAAAAGGAAAATTTAGCGGGCATAAAAATGTTTCAAAAAGAAAAGAGGTTAAGGAAAAAATATCCGCAAAAAAGAAAGGTTTGGTAAATGTTTTTGACCGTGAAAAAAGTAAAATTATACAAATAAACAAAGACGATTTTGATGCAAATCGTTATGAAATCAAAACTGGGTTTAGTGGTAGGACAAATTATGTTATAAAAACTCGCTCAGGTGAAGTTAAGAGTATAACATTTGACGATCCGTTATTTGAAACAAACGAATATGTATCAAATAACACCAGATACATACTCAAAATTAAAATGAACGATGAAGAATTTCATATAAACAACGAATATACTAAAAATAAATTCCGAGATGAAACCCAAACTACAATACGACCTACAAATAGATTACCAGACGAATACAAAATGCACACATCTGGTAAATTTATGCTTAAAAAAGAACCCGTGAAACTTTTTTTTAATGAATATCCATAAATTTGCCTGTAATGTTGTGTCGAACAGCAAGAAGAGTCAATTCGTCAGTTTCATACCGAACAACAATTTTGTTGTTCGGACTTGTCCACTCAAAGATTGGGGTCAGATCATTTTCAATACACCACTCAGCAAAATCATTGTATTTTGAGTTTTTTTCAATGAAACTTTCTGCTTGTGCAGAAACTTCTGTGATACCCATTTTAGTCATCCAGCGAACATCATTACCTATACGCATAGGATGAACAAATGACCCATCACGTTTTTCCATAATAGTATATGGTTTCGACCAATCAATATTATTGATATTTGTTTCAATACGTTCATTTATATTGAAAAATTTAAAAAATGGTCGTGCTGCAATCCTTCCATCTTTATAAAACTTCAAACCACGACATTCACGACGAATAGAACCAAATAGATCATTTTCATCTTCCATGTCAAAAGTATCAGGAAATGCTACCATATAGTTGATAACATCATAATGTTCGCGTTCGGCAATGATGAATTCATCACGTCCTGCAATTGCAGGACGAACATCATCAATATGTCGCAAAATAGGGAATTTATAGTTCATAATGTATTCCTCTTGATTTCATAATATTATATTATATTTGTTTTTGTATCATGTCAACATAATTTTTCAAACATTTCAAAATTACCATTGTTTCATCACCAAGAGGTGTTCCACCTCTTGTTTTTTTCCAATGTTTTTTTGCTTCTTTAAATGTGAAGTATCTGCAACCAGCAATTACACGAATTTTGCCATCAGCACAAGGAACGGCAATAAAATCATATCCGTCAGAACGCTTCATTAGTGGATATTTGTTATTTGTGATTATTGCATCACCAGATACACAAGCATCACCAGATACCTTAGCATTACCAGATACCATAGCATTACCAGATACCTTAGCATAACCACATACCTTAGCATAACCACATACCTTAGCATTACCATATACCATAGCATCACCAGATACCATAGCATTACCAGATACCTTAGCATAACCACATACCTTAGCATTACCATATACCATAGCATAATCATATACCCATGAATTACGAGATAACATAGCATAACCAAATACCATAGCATAACCAAATACCATAGCATTACCATATACCATAGCATAACCAAATACCATAGCATTACCACATACCATAGCATTACCATATACCTCAGAATTACCATATACCATAGCATTATCATATACCCATGAATTATCATATTGTGATAGATTTTTTTCAGATTCTACCCAACCACCTAGGTCTCCCGACTCTACATTACCAAAGTCTTTCAATGCACGAATTTGGTAAACTATAACACCATTTACCTTTTTTGTATTAGATGTAAGTTCATATTTCATGATTAAGTCCTTTTAACTTGTTATATCATATTATACTATACTTTATCAATGGTTGTCAAGTATCTTTGTATTTCAAAAGACCTTTTTTTGCCAACCGAAGAACAACATACGCAGGATTGCGCGGATACCATTCCATGAACACATTCGGACTCACAAATTCCTTTGCGCGAATTAATCCTTGGTTGGAATAACGAATGATGTTGTATCCAGAATTAACGTCTTGCTTTTCCGCATAATCCGCAAGTGCTTTTTCTACCCGTTCTTTTTCTTTTTTCTTATATTCTTTTTCATCACGCATTTGCATTTTCCAATACTACAAGACCACTTTCATAGAGTTCTTTTGCCCGAAGCAGTTTTTCTTTAGTTTTCACTGCATCATAATATTGAGCAGGGAATCCTTTTTTGTGAACTTCACGCTTTGCAATTTCATCATCAATGTTAGAAAGTTCTTCTTCCCAATCTTTGATATATTGAGTTTCAGAAACTGGACCGACATAACCCTTTGCTTTATATTCAACAGTAACAGGATGTTCACTCATCAACCGAGAAAGATATTCTGGATAATGGATTTGTGGGTTATATGTCATTTCAAAGAATACGGAACCTTTTCCGCTGTTGATAGCATCTTTTTCAAGTTTGAAAATGAAAACAGTCATGTCAGAACCTTTCTCTTTTTGACTACATATATTATATATGTAAAAAACGACTCCTTGTCAATACAGTTTTTCTTTGATTTCTGAAATAAATTGATGATATTTTGCAGTTCTATCAAGATCACGTAAAGATAATTTTCCTTTAAGGCGTGACATATCAGAATTGTGTGTCAAATCAGCAAGTTTTACATACATAGCATCACAATTACCAAAAACCTTTCTCTTGTATTCTTCAAGAGATTGACCTTTAATTTTTGTAAGTGTCCTTACCGCAGAAACCACACGATAATTAAAACCATACTTTTCCAAATCTTCGAATGTTACTTCTGTATCCTCTACAACGTCATGTAGAAGCGCAATAGAGCGCATTGTGTCATCTGCTACTCTATCATCAAGAAGATGCATGACAGACAACACATGAAGCATATAATTAGCACCCGCTCTATCTGTTTGACCTTCATGGGCGGATGCTGCAAGGATTAGTGCTTTATTTAACATTATATCTTTGCTCCAACAATTCTTCTGCAAGCATTGCTTTTTTCATTACATATTGGGCAATGAATGAATCTGTTTTGACATCATCTTTACCAATCAAAGTTTTTTCCCAAAAGATTTGCGGTTCGATAACGTAAGGATTAATAATACGAATATTATCGTATTCATAAACCCCTTCTGTATAAAAACCACGCGGTTTTCTTTCGCCAAAAACCGTGGCAATTAGTGAAAGGTCTTTATTGAATTGTTGAGTATCATAAAACATTTTCAAATCCTTTAATTAGAAATGCCCCGTAGGGCAAATCAATCAAGCAGTGGGGCGCTTCCAGTTCTTAGCAAGACCAAGACGACCACGACCTTTGCCAGTCAATTCATAGACTTTACGAGGACGACCACGACCTTCACATTTTACACCAACCGCAGCAACGAAACCCATTTCAACAAGTTTCAGAGTCAAGTAACGACTATCGCCTTTACCGTTGACTTTAACTTTTTCAAGCATGTCAACAACAGCGAATTTATCAGCGAAAACTTCTTTACGACCGCGACGAACTTCCATCATTTTTTTCTCCTTCATGATGTATCTTCTTTTCTTTACTTCTTTAATTTAGTTGATTCTTTTGATATAGTCAAGCGTTAATTATGAATTTTTTATTTTCAAGGTCAAATTCAAGAATACCGTCATTTTTAAGAATTGCGAGAGGTGCTTCATCACCTACACGCGAAAAGTATTCTTCTTGGGAGTATTTTTTCACAAGAATAGAAATCATTTTCGCTTTAGTGACAGGACCGCCACGATATTTAAAACGGGCAACAAATTTGCGGTCAATACCGTAGGTCAAAAACAAACCGTCAAAGTTGAAGTCTTTTTTAACAAAAGCAGTCATTTCGTTTCTCTCTCTTGGTTACAGATTAAATATAAGATATGTTGTGTCTAGTGTCAACACATAAAATGAAAAAAAGTGGGGAATTTCTTCCCCACTTCATCAATCTTTTTTCAATGGACTGAAACCTTGAAGTGTTTCTGTCCTTGGTGCAACTTCTTCAATAACGATTTCCCTATTGTTCTCTTGATATTCTATAAGATCACGATTAGGTGGTGTGTCGATAGAAATTTTTGGTTGTGATAAACTTCCAAAGAAAATTGATACCAGTATAATGAAACCCAAAGCAAAAATTTCTTTTTTGATATGAACTGTTTTTTCTGGATTTTCATCAATAACAAATTTATATAACTTCATACCAATGCGATATAAAATGAATGTAACAACAAGAAATATCGCTAGATTGACGAGGGCAAATAGTGTTGCCCCCGCCATAAATTCAACTCCAAACATTACTGGTTAACTCCCATGGTCATGCGGTTCTCAAGTGCAGTGTTTCCAAGCATTTCCACTGGAAAGAATACCGCATTTTGGTTTTCTGCCATCTTCTTTAGAACTTCAAGTTCCATGTATCGTAGAACTTCTGGTGTAACACCATTTGCAAGAATAATGTTTTGTTCTGCAATTGTCTGTGCTGCTAGAAGGTCTGCTTCACGCTCTGCACGTGTAACTTCAAGACGTGCTTGTGCCTCACGAATTTTCACCTGTGCATCAGCATCTGCACGTTCAATATCAATTCTGCGACTTTGTGCTGCTTCACGTGCTGCTGTAATAATAGTAGGGAACGTGATGTTTGCTAGACCCAATTGTTTGATTTCAAGTGGTGTTTTTTCAAGTGCGTTTGAAACTTCTTGACGTAGGCGCTCTGATACTTCACTTTGATTTGAAGCAATTTGTGCGATTGAATATTCGCTAAGTGTAGAACGAACTACATTACGAACAACAGACTTGCCATACACATTATAGATTTGATCAAGAGTTGTACCAAATCCGCCGCTTTGAAGGCGGGTAGGAACAACACGATCAAATACACTTAGAATTTGACCTTTATCTTTTGAAATTGCAAGTGTGAATCGAACATCGACACCTAGATCAAGGTTATCTTGTGGCATCAAAACAGTCATTGATTCTGCCATACCAATATCACCTGCTTCAATCACAACAAGTTTGTCGCAATTTAGGAAACACACTGGCAAACGGAAACGGGATGGTGTGATTAGATCACCTTGATAACCATTTTTACCTAGAACCATACCGACACTTGCAGGAGGTACTTCAACTTTTTCGCCAACAATACATCCAGATAGACCAAATGCCATAAATGTAACAATAGCGGTTCGTGTTAGAATTTTTTTCATAATTTATCCTTTACTTTCTTCTTCATAATTATCACTATAATCTACCACTTTTTCATAATGGTTTCCATCTTCATCTAAAACCAAAACGTATTTAAAACGGTTTGGTTGTTTTTTGAAAGTGATATTTTTGTATATGTACCATACTGAATATGCCGTAATCACTGCAATAGTTCCAACAAATATAAACATTAATACTTCCATTTTTTCTATCCTATCACCATTGGGGGGTTAAATTTCACTTCAACTGTTTCAGGCGTTCCGAATATTACAGTCCATTTGAAAATATAGAATTTTCCAGTATTAATATTCTTGAACGTTCTTTCGAATATACCATATTCTTTTGTCTCTTGCAATAGGTTTTCATCAGTTAATGGTTTGAAATTGTCGTTTAGTCCATCAATAATTTCAGTGAGTTGTTTTTCATTCATCATTACCAGATTTTCCGATTTTTTCTACACCTTTTACAATACCATCCACCGAATCTTCCATTGCTTCACCTTCATCAAAAGGTGCTGCGATAGGTGATACGACTAGTTTTGCTGTATTGATGGTTGTTTCTGCAACACCTTCAATTGTGTTTGATAGTAGATCAAAAAGACCCATGTTATTCTCCTTTAAATAGATTTTCGTTTTCGCAGGTTACTTCAAAGTATTGTTTTTCATAACCATTGATAGGTTCGTTGTTATTTTCTACATATGCGTCATGTATATCATTTCGCATAACGGTTGTCAAGGAATGACATTCTTGATCTGTCATTCCTTGATATCCCATGCTCAGAATAACAATACCAGCATACCAAATAGTTGCATACATTTTCAATTACCCCTTTTGAAATCAAGATAGTTGTCCAGATAATCTTCGATATTTTGTTTGCCGATTGTATTTTTGCTATGTACATGGAAATCAAAATCTTGCGGCATAGTGATAATACCGTCCATATCAAATTCGATAACCCATTTCAAAATATCATAACCAGTTGGTTCATTTTCGCCAAGATCATGGTCAAAAGAAATGAAATTGGGCACGTTTTTATCATGATCAAATATCGCTTGGATTACTTGCATTTTATTGCGACAAATAACCCATTTCTCATTGTGATATTTTTCTTTTACATACCAAGGTGCCCAAGTAACGTCATTGAGCGACCTTTCATCATCTATAAAAAGATTCCAAGTCATTTTACTGCCACCTTTTCAAATTCGCACATTTCGATTTTGTTTTTAGGATTCCCATTTCGATAAAAACGGTTCAACTCTACGTTATGAAGATATGGTTTTGCATGTATCCAAGGTGTCTCAGTATACATTCTACGCTTAACCATTTCAATAGTGTAGAGTAAACCGTTTTTATGTCGAAATATCGTCATACGTCTCTTTCACCCTTCCAGAAGTGAGTTACAATAGGAAAGCGAAGTTTTCCTTCACCAGTCTTTCCTTGATACCTTACTGTAACCATTGTGTCAAGTAGATTTGCGCGATTTTCTATAATTTCTTTTGCAAAATCAAAAGAACCACGCATACCAGAACTTTGAGTTGACCCATCGTCTAAAAGAATTTCCACCGACTTTGCCATTCCTGCCCAATTACTAGTAATTATAAATAGTAACATAGTTTCAAGTGGGAGTCAAAATGTTTTTAGATAACAAATACACTAAATGGTATTATAAAATAATAGAACATAGATTGCTCAATATACCCAAAGAATATAAAGAAGAACATCATATAATGCCAAAATCATTAGGTGGGTTAGATGCAAAATATAACCTAGTTTATTTAACTGCTAGAGAACATTTTTTGTGCCATTGGTTATTGACAAAAATGGTAGATATACCAAAAGACCTTTTATCTCTGAATTGTGCCTTTTTTAATATGTCAAGAATATCTAGGACACAAAAGAGAAAATACAATTCTAGACAATATGATGTTATGAAAAGAGCCGCATCTAAAGCCGCAAAAATTAGAAATGAGTTATATCCCGAAAAAAACCCATTCAATCGAAGGGGCAAAGAAAATATAAACTATGGGAAAACTCATTCAGAAGAAACTAAACAAAAAATAAGTATTGCCAGAAAAAGAAATAACGGCGCAAAAGGGAAGAGGTGGTATAATGATGGAACCAAAAGCATTCTATGTTTCGAAGGCGAAGAACCAATTGGTTTCGTTCTAGGGTGCCTTCATGCTGGGCACAAAAGGGGATTTAAAAAAGGATCAGTTCATTCTGAGGAAAGTAGACAGAAAATGAGTGATTCGCATCAATCCAATTCAGAAAAATCCCCTTGGAACAAAGGAAAGGTAATGCCTGGGTCTCAACCAAAAAGAAAGGGTAGAAAGTGGGCAACAAACGGATTAAAGAATATATTATTGGAACTAAATCAACAACCGCCAGAAGGATATGTGTATGGTCTTCATAAGTCGCGCCCTTCTTCATAAACACACACAGCTACAGGAAAACGTAATTTGCCTGTGTTAGTTTTTCCTTGGTATCTGACAGTAACATCCGAACCTATATATTTTTCTTTATTGTCAAGTAAAAATTTTAAATAATCTTGTTTGCCCCGCATACCACAACTCTGCGTTATACCATTTCTTAAATCAATAACAAGAGATTTTGCCATCTTAGAATAATTACCAACACCTTCTACGATATCGACAATCTTGAATTCTGCATCATCAAATTCTTTGTTTTTCAAAAGAGACTTTGAACGTTTATGCTCATATGGAGTTGCATCAACACGCAACATTTGCCCCTCATATCCCTGTTCAAGGTATTTCCCCATTAGCAGGGTGACATCTTCTTTGTTTTTTGCTTCTTGAGCATAAACAACTTTAATTTTATTCATGCCAGACAATTCGCTAGAGATAATATCATATCTACCAGTAAATGTTTTTTGTTTTGGTGTGATGATATCATAAACATGATACTCTACCAATTTTGATGTTTCTTCAATATCTTCTGGTTTTGGTTTTGACTTTCGAACCAAACTGACTATTTTTTCAAATTCATCCCTAAGATTGTGATTATACAACTCGCCATCAAGAACCACATCTGGGAATTTTTCGAAAAATTTTTCTAGTTCTTCAAGGATGTGCGGGCAGGAAACAAAATCTTTTCCATTCCTAGTTTGCATATGATATTTTGAAGTTAAGCAACGAACACCATCAAGTTTTGGTTGTGAAATATATGGATATTGTGTGTGTTTTTTTGAACTGAATTTTTGTGCAAGCATTGCTTCAACAAACTTTGCACCACTTGCTGCTTCTTCAATGCTTGTGTGGTATTTGCCCTGATACTGCTTTTTCTCATATTCAGATTTAATTTCCAATTCGACTTGTTCTTTGACAGTCGTTTGGTTAGCTTTTCCAATATTCTTTTTTTCTGCGTAAATCCAACCAGATGTGACAATTTTGCCATCTAGAATACCAGAATGAGTTCTGTATTTTTCGTCATCATATTCAATCCACCAAACACGGGGTTTACCCTTTGTGTCCAATTTATAAATTTTATTCGCTTCTTCCATAGATTCCTCTCTTTTCATCCATTTCAAATTTTGCGTAGTCATCATAACACGTCTTTATGAGTGCCGTGTGCATATCATAACATGCAAACCTTGCATCCATCAAGGTAGGAAAATCAAACTTTTCCCAATGTGTATTTGAGTATTCTAACCCTGCATGATATTTTCCATCTTCGTTAGATATATAATAATCACCATAAAAAGTCTTTGATACCCAACACCAATTAGTCATACTGCATGGTTCTTCGAAAACCAAAAACATCGGGTTCTTAAAATCACTCATACTTCTGCCCCCATCAAACGAGCATTCAAAACCATATTTTCTACCATCAGTTTTGTCATTGTTGACATAATAACGTAAATTCTTTGATCTTCTGGCAAGTTATTTACAATTTCTAATACACTAGATGCCATCAAAATATATGCTGATTTCTCTTCAATAGGTAGAAGACCCCAATCAATGGTGTCTTCTGTCTCAGCTTCCATTGCCAATTCTGCTAATTGTAATGGCGTGATATTCATATTTAATATTCCTTATGAAAAATGTGAGAAAAGAAACGTGCTAGGTTCTGGCGAAACATTGTGTTTTACCAGAACTTCATTAATTTTTGATCCTGTATACTGATCAAATGCTGAATACAATGTCAATTTATTCGGTATTTCTTTCAAAGTTTCATTTATGTCAGTGAATTCCCATCCTTCATATATATCAGAATATGAAAGAAGTTTGCCAAATACCATGTATTCTGCACACATACCATCAGTGACAAAAACATATTCGTTTTGTTTTTCTAATTTTTCACAAAAATCTTCATTATAGTAGATATTAATAACATCCCTGTCATATGGAAATTTCCAACCATATACAAGATAATCTGACCGATCAACACCCATTACATTCCTCCATATATCATTGTAACATCATAGATCAATTTTTCATAATCCATAGCATCATACCATCCACTAGTAGATATTGCGTTTAATTCTACTACTTTAATGCTGCCATCTTCTAGAATAGCAACATCTATTACGAAATCTGTCTTTCCGATATTATCTAGATATACTACCACATCTTTTACGAATTTGTCAACTTCTTTTTCTGGTTTATGAAATTTATGTTCATCATTCCAAGAATATGAAGATGCTGTTGAAATTTGACTGTCTATGATCCAGTAGCGATATTCTTGTTCTATTTTTTGCTCTTTGAACAATACCACAATTTCAGAAGGATCAACATGCTCTGTCTGCAATAATGCATTAAGTTCTTGCCTAAGATCATTTCTAGAGCATGAAAAACCAGTAAATGATTTCCATCCGCTATTTGGTCTTATGAAAACCTGTTTCGGCAAATCTCTGAAATAATCCATTGCTTCTGCAAATGTCATCATAGTTCCACCACATTTTGGATTTAGCATATAGTCTTTTGGTATGTATGTCGTATACACATTCCAATCGAATATGCTATTCATACCTATCTGTGGTTCTGGCGAATTGTTTGTCAGTATCAAACCAACGTCAAGTTCTGGTATGTATTTTTGAACATATTTCGCCACCTGTATTGAACAAAACATTATTGGTTTCAACTCTGGTTTGTAGTCTTTGAGACTGCTTACAATGTCTCGCCAGTTTCTTGTATCTCTTAATTCAAAAAACAGGTTTGTGGTTCCACGAACTTCTGGAACCACAACCTGCTTTGTTATCTCTTTTTGCAAGATTATCTTATATTTCATTTGTATTCCATACTCACAAAATCTGTGTCAGCAGGAAGTTCTTCAATGGTGCCATAATTTTTACTTTTTTCTATGATTGATTTCAATGCTCCATAATTGTATGCAGAAGAACCATACATGTCTTTGTGGCAAATGTAAGTAGAACCAGAAGACCCAATGAAATGATACTTATTCCCATGTACTTCAATGCGTTCCACACCAGAATTAAGACGCCATGAATCACCATCAAGATAACCACCACTCCAAGAACCGAAAACGCGATAATGCACGTTTCCGGTTTTATTTTCAGTTACCCTGACCATTAACCACCTGTCAGGGCAATAATCATTCATCTTCTTCGTCCCATTCATCATCTTCAAATGAATATTCTTCATCTTCAAACTGTTCAAAATATTCCATCGGACTAATTCCAGAAATATGCGCACCCAAAACTTCAAACATTTCTTCAATTGTGATTTCTGATAGTGGAATTTCTTCAACAGTTTCTTCGTTGAAACTCATTTCAACTTCCGAGTGTTTTCCTAGAATATCAGATTCATAGGCACTGCGACCCATGAAACGGTCATGTTCTTCGTCAGTCGCAAAGAAAACACCGTCAAGTGATCCCATTCGACCAAAATCTTCAAAATAACGATATAGTTTCATTCATCTTCTCCTTTACTTACTAAATGGATTTTGTTGTGTCTCTACTGGATTTGTTGGTGAAAAAAACTTTCCAGTGTTTGGGTCAGTTACTAAACTAATCTCTTTTTCGACCCTCATTTTTGTAACTTTGATTTCGTCATTTGAAATATTTTTAATGTCTTTCAAATCATAAGAAACAAGATACATCTTATTTTTATTATAACTATTCACACGACTTTTTGCAGCAGTATATGTTTTGAAAACATAAAGATATGGGTTTATTGTCCATTCAGTTTCTTCGCCAATTTCGTAACATACACCGTTTTTATTTGAAATTGCAGGCAGCAGTTTACCATCTTTTTCAGATAGAACTTTATACCCATATAGACGACCTTCTGTCATTTCTTGAAAATGGTCAGGCATACCAAATTTTTCGATCAATTCAGCACTAATTACGCCTTGGACATAATCTTCTGTTACCAAGAAACGCTTATCACCAGAAGATGTGAATTCGTTTTCTGTTGTCAATTTAATCATTTTGACATTTTCAGATTTATCAAAATAAGCAGCAACTTCTTCTGCACTAATTTTTGAATAATCATCTTCTTGCATCTTGACATAATATTCAAAATCAAATACCATTTCACTCAAAACTTCAATGGCATTGTCAAAATTAAATTCAATGTCTTTACGTGCAAGTTCAATTTCACGCCCGTAAGAACCACCGATTTGACTTTCCAGTTCCTCCCATGAATTAGGAAGTCCTGCTTTTGCAACAGTCAAAGCAAGTTTTGCTTGTTCGGGTTTACTCATATAAAACCCCTTTGCCTGATACTTACTAACTCTAAGCATACTATTTAGAGGATATTTTGTTTTTGGATTAAACCGCAAGGTTCTTGACGTGGCATCTGGATAGAAGTCATCATGCATCACATAAGAATGCGTATCACAATCATATGCACCCATAGTCACAGTGAAGTCAAAATTCTCAAAAATCTTTTCAGCGGTTTCGAAATTGTCATATGTCATGACTTGTACAATCATACGTTCGCCATTGTTTTTGGTTTCATCATTGCTTTTGAAAGTCAATGCACGATCTGAAACGTTTACAAGAAAGCAGTTTGTATCCATAATTGTATGGATAGCATCAACCAAACCATCACTGCTTTTCGGATAAATGTCATAGTCATTAATTTCTGTTTTTGTTGCCATAGATAAAATAGCACCACCAGCAATGAAGCAATTCTTCAAGTTAAATGGGTCTGGATTTTTAGGTAATCTACACATTTTTAATTTGTTCCTTTATCTTAACAAAGTCATTTTCAGTAACATATAATTTACCATTTGCTGTCTTAACTGTATTACCATCAATCACAACAAGTGATTCGTCATTAGACTCATTATATAACTTATGACCTTCATTTACAACTATAATATCAACACCCATTAAATTATTCATGACTTGTTCCTTTTGTTATAAAATTGTTTGTAAATTATACCTATAATACCATTAAAAACTGATAATAACATTTCATTAAGATATTCCTGGTATAATTCTAATAATCGCTGGTTCAGAAGAGTCTGGTAATTCTAATTCTGCTGGATATGTCATATATTGAGGGTCTTCTGGAATTACATATACAAGTTCATTATCTGTCCCATTAATACCCACAACAACATAAAGAATTACTCTAAATCCATCAGATGATACTACACCAATACCACCATGTTGATTTGAACATTTATTGAGTGAATTAGTATAAGAAAAAATGTATTCACCTTTAATTTCTTTACTAGGTTCTAATGACCACTTGTCACCATTATCCATACATGGGTCTATGTAATGGTATGGCATATCTTGTGATAAGACCATTGTTGTTGATAAGAATATAAAAATTGTCGTTAATAAATGTTTGAACATTACAATACCCCCAAATCTGGTTTTTTTGGTTTCCATAGTTTAGCAAATTTAAGAACATTTGGTAGTGCTTCATTTGGTATAGGACATACCACCGCACAACTCTTACGACCTTCTAGTGTAGTGTTTTCATGACCAAGATACACATTTGGCAATGCAGAAATTTTATCAAATTCTTTCTGGTTGACACGAACAACACATTTTTTAAATGAATAGTCAAACCAATTCATATAATTACTATGCACTGGATTATTTAAATTGGCAAACTGTCTATGCGCACCAAGAACTGTATGTGCTACAAGAGTAGGAGTCATATAGTCTGGAAATTCATCCAGAACTGAAATATACATTTTTATGATAACCACTTTCTGCTTGTTTTGACAATTTTTCTACCATGCGTTAAAGTTATTGTTTCTTTTTCGTTATCTTCTGTCCATGTTTTTTCCCATGGACCTCTAATAGTCAAACACCAAGAAACCTTATTTGCTATAACGCGATGGTTTTTCTTCTTTGAAGTGAATTTTGGTATGACACTTCTTTCATATACACGATATTCATCATTATAATCTTGTTCGACCATATCACCTTTGATGAACCATGTCAATGCATTAAATGCATGTGTATGATAGTTTTCTCTACTGCCCTTATTGAATTTCAACAGGGCGATAGAGAAAAGTGATTTTATTTCAATCAAAAAATATGCATCAACTGGTGACTCTGTTCCACCATCTTTTGCTTTTTGAAATAATCTCATAGCACTCTCAATTCTTCAATATTCACCGGAGTATAATCAATCGCTTCAACCGACAAGTTTTGATATGGTCCCTCTGGACTTGGATTTTGATGAATGTGACCATGACAATTTTTCAATGTGATGCAATCATCAGGATACTTTCCTTTTCTATCTACCAAACGCAATAGGTTGCTTTCATGTAATGGGACATGACTAAACATCAAACCAAATTCAGGGAACATTCTCCACATCTGCACCTTTTGGAAAAACCCACCAGAAGATAAAAATTTGATATCATCATGATTTCCTACGATAAGACGTTTTGAACCATGGAACTTTGTCCACATCTTTTTGAACTTTTCTTTGTCGCCAATGAATACATCACCCAAATGATAAACAATGTCACCCTGCTTAACTACAGAATTCCACTTATCAAGGATGTATTCATCCATTTCATCTACATTTGAAAACAAATGACCACGAACAAGATTGCCTGTATTGTTGTCTTTGAACTTCAAAATGTTTTCGTGCATTAGGTGCGTATCGCTAATCACCCAAATATCTCTACTCATATTTTTTCCTTTTACTCAATTCGACCCATTCATCAAGTTGGGTTTCTAATTTGTTTTTCAATTTTTCTGCATGGTCATTCGATCTACAAGTGATATGTAAAATTACACTACCATCTGAACCATGTATTTCTACACTAGGCGAATTCCACCAATCATAAAAAAAACTATCAGGGTATTTCCATGCAAAGAAACCATATTTTTTCTTGTGTAATTTATAGAAATAAGGATGGATAGTGTCCATCCTGTATCCCTTATACCATTTAATTCTAGATACTATGTGCGGGTTTATCTTCCCATAAAGTAAATTATTCAATTATGCCTCCATTACAACCCATGCAGCAACAACTTTGCGACCCAACTTAGGAAACTGAGAAATGGGAACTGGTTTTTTTGTCCAGTTGTCAGCAGCAAAACCATAGTGTGCAGTCATCATGTGATCATTTGTTGCAAACATCACTGGCATGGACATTTCATACGGACTACGTTCTGCAAGAAATTTCTGAATTGTTGGTGGTGTTTGCCACCGTGTTTCCATATCAATCGGAATTGCTTTGTATCCTTGTTCACGAAGAAGAAGAACCGCTTCTTCTTGATAGACACCTTTCACATCTTTACGTGCTTTATTTTGCATAAAAGCAGCGCGACTGTGCATATGTCCAATAGGGGCACCTGTTAAAAATGCTATCGAAGTAGGGACACACCAAGCGGTGACGTTTTCCCAACCAGTAAAATCAAGAGTATGAAGCATATTTTTCTCCTTTTCCTAATTATTTTATACACGAATCAAAAGGAGTTGTCAAGAAAAATATGACAAATCCTTATTTGCTTCACGCTTCATTTCACGAATATATGTATTCCAATGCGCTTCAATGGTATTTTCTGGACAACCGCCCATACCTTTAAACCACCAATAATTTACATTTTGTTGTGCTTCGAATTTGTTACAAGGTTTTTTTGTATAAAGAAATGGGTTTGACATTTTTTCTCCATAAAGAAAAGTGGGGATTTCTCCCCACCTAGTTTAGTTATCCAATCATTTTCCGCGAAGAACCAGAAATTGCCCGACCAAGGTTGACACGATTACCAGCATTACGACCAGCAGAGTGGGCAGAAGTATTGCGACCGTAACTGAAACCCGGCGCAGTGCGGAGACGTGGGTGTGCTTTGGCATATGCCTCATTAACTTCTTTACGCTTTTGTTCTGCAATTTCAGAGATGACAAGAGCAGTAGAAGAAGCAGTAGAAGCATTTTCGATTTGGAGTTTTTGTGCTTTTTCTTTTTCTTCTTGACGGGACTTTTCACGTTCACGTGTCATTTCATAAAGGCGCGATGAAACCCGATTTGCCATTGCTGTTTGGAAAGACGCTTTTGCACCATAACCAACAGAAACATTGTTTTTACGATATTTATCATATTCACGATCAAGAGATTCACGAACAACGGCAAGCAGATAGTTGGCAAGTTCAACATCAGGGCGGTGTCCGGTGAAAGTGATATCACCGTTGTAAGAACTATAGACAACTTTGGTTTCAGTCATAGAAGCAATACCGGAAAGTGTCATGACAACTTTATGACGTTGCTTTCCTTTCAAAGCAGAAGTGTCAGCAACTTTATTGATCACTTCAAGAACAATACGACCTTCGCTTTCTGCAAGCGCAAGTTCTGCTTCTTCAATATTGTATGCATCCATCAACTTTGCTGCCATGGTAAACGCCATGTTCATTTCTGCTTCGGAAGATGCATCATCAGACGCACGGGCACGAAGGTTCATAACACGCTGGAGCATTTTGTCGCGCTTATTTTGGTCAGTCATTTGTTTCTCTCTTGTTTCTGATTACTATTTTAAGATAGATGATTCTTTAGAGGTTGTCAATCCAGTTATTAAAAGAAATTACAACCCACTGCGCTTTTTGACGATCATCCCAATTTGCAGTATGATCATGAGCAAGTTTCATGGCAGCATCTTCAAGTTCACAAAGTTGCTTCATTCCCATGTTTTCAAAGTAACCTTTTTTGTTAAACTCTTTGATGACTTGGGATTTTTTGCTGTCTTCAAGTTTTCTCAGTTTTTGGAGTGTCATGTCTATCTCTTTCTTCTGACTACATTATTAACATAGATGATTCGTTAATGGTTGTCGATGTTTATTTGTAAATAACTTTTTTACAATCATCACAAAATAGAGAATGTATTGCATCATTGTAGTTCATTTAGCTATTGCATTCCGCACAATGATATTTCTTATGTCCAAGAAGATACCGAACATATTCTTTTAGTTCGCAATATAGTTCTTTCATGTGTAAAACCTTTCTTTACAAAAAAAGATATAGAATATAATTTGAAAGATTGCAACCCCAAAAAAGAAAAAAAGTGGGGAATTTCCCCACTTTATTTGACCACAATAACCTTTTCTGCTGCCCGTGAAATGGCAGTATATAACCATCTGTCCCGATCATCACGAAAAACCCAACTTTCATCATACACTAGAACATTATCCCATTGACTACCTTGTGATTTGTGGCATGTAATTGCATAACCAAAATCGAACTGTTGTGATTCTTTCAACTGCATGGAACTTGGTTTTAGACATGTATCATCAAAGAAACTTTTGTGGACTTTTACAATAGTTGGTGAACCGTGGTCATCATCTTCATGCTCTAAGTTCATTGTTATGTATTCTTTGTCTTTTTCTTTGTTTATGTCATAAATATGTTCTGTTATAAACATTCCACCATTATAGATACCTATCTCATGGTCATTACGTAAACAAATCAATTTATCACCTTGAACTGGTAATTTGCTTGATATTTCAAGAAAATCATTTCTGATAATCCGATTTAGTTTAACTCTTGTGTCATTTTTACCAACAATGATTTGGTCAGAGTCGATAATAAATTCTGCTTTGGGTGCAGAAACAATTTTACTTTCTCCATAATTACCAAGTTTCAGTTGTTTTCCTTGTCTAACCATTGTTGCAAGATGGATAATAGGATTGTCCTTTGCTTGACGATGGATTTCTGTTAGCATTACGTCTGGTTTGCAATCTGTAAAAAAACCAGTTCCTGTTACGGGTGGTAACTGTGCAGGATCACCTAGAACTAGAATAGGTACATTGAATGACAGCAAATCTTTTGCAATTTTATCATTCACCATTGAACATTCATCAATAATAAGTAGTTTGGTTTGTTTTATCGTACTTGCTTTATTAAGTGAAAATGATATTCTTCCCTTATTGTCTTCATGTGTTTTATATATTAGACTGTGAATAGTTGATGCACCTTCGCAACCATTTTTTCCCATCATCAGTGCTGCTTTCCCTGTGAATGCAGCGAAAGCAACAGTACCATCAATATTTTCTGCAAAATGCCTTGCTAGTGTTGTCTTTCCTGTTCCTGCATAACCAAATATACGAAAAATTTGTTTCTTTTTGGATTCTGTATAGAACCATTTGTCCACATCTTTCAATGCTTGTTCTTGTTGATTATTCCATTGCATTAAACATTCCTTGCTTCTTTATATGTCATTTCATCAATCAATGTGAGGTTTGAATTAGTTTCAATCCATGCTCTTGCGCCACAATTTAATTGACTACCATCATACACCATTTTTGAAGGTCCGTCAATCAAAACTTCACGTGCATAGCGAGTTTTTGAACCAGTCTTGATTGTGTAAACAGGACGGTTATTCCCATCTTTTGCGTTCATAGCAATGTGTTGTCTGTTCACGTGAATTATGTGTTTACTCATATGGTATAATCCTTTTTCACATCATAATTATTTTCATTTTTTCTGACCTCTACTATGACTCTAGGAACGAAAGCAAATCCTTGCATACCCCTTACAATATGGCACTGAAAGTTCATAACTCGCCTTCCACTATATGCATCATTATAGTATATATCATTACTCATGAATGTCGTATTATCACCAAAAAATGGGGAATTGTTATCACGTCTTTCTTGAACTATTTCGAAAAACGTATGTTCTCCCATAATCACAATATGGTTTGATGGGTTTAATCTATCGTAGAAATAGTTCTCACGTTTGTTCATTTCTTCTATTATCTTATCAGTGATTAGTTTTTTCTTTGATGGTGCGAAATCAAATTTTTCTATTACAACATCTTCCATGTAAGGTTTGATGTGACCCCATTTCTGAAACAATTTGAAAATATGTTCAAATATCCAATCTTTATACTTGTTATTCACCTTACGTGTAACAACATAAGGTGTTTCTTTTTTGAACGATGTTCTTTTTAGTTTTGCCGAATAAAATGTGTCATCCATTTTGGTAATGCTCCCAGACCTTTTCTATCACTCTCATACTAATAGCGTCTGGATGGTGTGGCGAAACATCAGCACCATTAACTAACTCTGGAACATGCTGGATAGACCATAGACTAAAATAGTTTCTAATATATCTACCTAGAGTTGAATGGTATATAATCAAATCTTCTTTTTTTGTATTGACAAATTTTTGGAAGTCTTTGTTGTTGTCATTTTTTTCCCACCAACTTATAACTTGTTTTGCCATTTTGTCTTCATTATAATTCATTTCTCACCTTATATCTATTTGATTGTCCTTATATTTGTATTCAATTTCACAACTATCGCACATACCATGACCAGTTGTATTGAAAACGTTCAACTGCCTTCCACAACAATCGCATGTCGTAAAATTGCCATCTTCATCACGACACATACCAAATGACCAAATATATCGCATTGACTGATAGATTTTGCTTTCATGAAAATACTTACCCAAAGACATAATATAATCTTCTTCGTTTTGCTTATACCTTGGATCATCTTCAACAATAGTGACTTCACGCATATCCGCCATAATGAACTGTATCATAAAGTTTTGGTTTGACTTTCGATGTCCAATGTTATATTCTTTTTCGTATTTATTTCTATAATCGCGGCGGTCATTCCATTCGTCAAACCCAATTTTATGTTTGTGAAAAAGACCCCGTAGGGTCTTATCATTATCAGGTGTCATTTTTGAACAATCCTTTTACCCAAGATACAAAAGTTTTCTTCTGCTTGTTTTTGGGAACATAAATTCCACTACCACCAAGATTTACTTTTTCCACTTCTTGTTTTGCATTTACGACAATGCTATTGATGTGGTTGTGATCAACAGTGATGATTTTTTCTGGATTTTTGATACCAATTTCACTCATTTTATCAAGCATTTTTGTAAAAGTCAAGTCACAAAATTCATCTTCCCAATCGGTGATAAAATAGAGACGATCATGTTTTAGATTGATTTTATCTTCAACAAACATGCCAAACACAACAGGATCGCGATTACGCGCCGCAAATTCTTTTTGTGCAGGTGTGTTAACTTCTTCGTTTGTAAGATCGGTGTAAAGAACCAATAGAACATCAAATACACCAAGTTCTTGTGCTTTGACAATATCTTCCATGTTTTCATCTGGAATGGAACGTGGATAGTTTTCTATTTCTACGATTTTCACACTGTTTTTTGGTTTAACATTGTCAATAAGTTTGACAACATCTTGACGATGGACATATTTTGTAATGCCCATTGCGTGTAGAAGCATTTCTTTTTCAAGAATTTCCCACATGAAAGACGCTTTGTGAGTTAGGTTTTTTTGACCTAGTTTGTGCGCCTTTTCAATTTCTTTTGCCAGAAATGCACGATTGCTTTCTAGTTGTTCATATTGAATATCACTAATTTTATCTTTCAAATCCTTGAAGTAATCTTTGGGTTCGATAGATACTTCTTGTTCAATTTCTAATTCTTCATTTTCCATTATTAATATTCCTCTGGTTCTTGTAGGTATAGATGAATGTTTTTGACAATATATGCGAAAACTTCTTCAAGACCATCTTGAATGTCTTTTCCATTTTCATCTACTATTTCAACATTAAGATCATAGGCAATATCTTCAATTTCTTCATAAGACATTCCATCAAAAATATCTTGTGCTAGATATTCATCAGATTGGTAATCCCCATAATACTTATCCGCAGCAATCATGTTTGCGTCTGTTTTACCCCACATATTCAAATCCTTCTAATTGATATTGAGTAAATATACTATATCATGTGTATAATGTCAATAACATTTAACACCATCCGCTTGAAGCATTTTCATGAATTGATCTTTATATTTCCCAAGTTTCAAAGTTTTGATCCAATCGTCAAAACAATTGACGATTTCGTTAACTTCCCAACCAAGTTCTGCATGTTTGTATGCTTTTTTCAACCACTTTTCAAGGCGCTTTTCCATATCACGTTGACGTTTGTTTTTTTCTTTTTGAATCACTTGATGTTTACGATCCATGAAAACTTGCCAATCAAGATCACCACGATTGTTATTGCAGCGATTACAAGAGATTGCATAGTTTTTTGGTGAATTGAGACCACCTTTACAACGCGGAATTACGTGTTCAATCGTGGCGCTGTTTTTTTGATTTGGATATTCTACCATTTCGATACCGCAAAAACAGCATTTCCAATTTTGCGCTTCCGCAAGATTGGTTCGGATATACACTTTTTTTGCTTGTTTGTAAGCAAAACCAGCACACATATTTTTACCATATTTTTCAATATATTCTTGCTTGGTGGGCAGAATATTGATGATAGAAGGAGTTGTGAAGTTCATGTAAAGTATACCTCTTTGATTCAGATATACCTTACATGATTATTTTGATTTTGTAAAGAAAAACTTGGTTTATTTACCAGATTTTGTTGCAGTAGGTTTTTCTTTTTTCTTTTCTCCTGCTTTAACCATATTCTCTAGACGTTTGATGACTTGATCGCCATCCATCCAAATATCTTTGTTGTCTAACATTGATACAATTTCTTTTTCTGTTAAGAAATCAGTATACACTTCACGAAGAAGTTTTTCAGACCATGCACGTTCATGTTGCAATTGGTCAATCATTTCTCCACCTTTGCCAACAACCCCACCAGAATAGTTGTGGAACATGAACATAGAATGTTCTGACACTTCGAATTTTTCACCGCAAAGAAAAATCATAGTAGCGGCAGACATACATGCTCCTTCAACAGAAATCATTACAGTCGCACTTGTCTCATTCAAGACACGATAGAATTGAATTGCAGTGAACATATCGCCACCATAGGAATTTATGTAGATTTTCACAACATCATTTTCGCCCGCATGTCTGATTGTGTCGAACCAATCAATATATTCATCCGATGTTTCAATATTTTCACTTAGATAAAATTCGTGGACATTAATGATTGGTTTGCTATAACACCTACCACTTTGTTTGTTTGGTGTTTTCATTAGATCAAGAAAATCGAATGTTTTTCCACTTTTATTATTGTTCATTGTTGATCCTTATATAAATTAACTGGCGTTATTGCCTCTTAGTTCCGCAACTCTTGGATTTGTCCCTCTACTATATTTAGCACGTATATCTTTTGCTTTTTTAGTATTTTCAATTAGTTTATTGCGTTCATCATTTAGACGCCATACATTTGCCATCCATTCAACATATTCCTTAGTAGCGTGTGGGCGATTTTCGGGGAATGTTTCATAAATTTCTTCTTCAGTCTTACTCATCATTTTCTCCACAACTACAAGTATAGTATTCAACAGTTTGTTCGGGATAAAATACAATATATTCTTTATTCACCCATGAAGTATATGGAATGAATCCTAGAAACCACTTACGAGCTTTTTGATATTCGTAAGTTTTACCAAGTTTGGTTACTCTCTTACATTCAGGCAGTAGTTCTAACGTTACATAATCCCAGCTAATATAATCGGCGGCCACTTTCTGATATGCTTGTTTACGAATCTTCGTCATTTTGTTTCTTTTCTTCCAAAATAAAATCTAGTAGTTTATCTTGTTCTTTGTGCAGCGCATCTAATTCTGCTTTGTATTTTTGGTCAACACCCTCATATGCATATTTTAGCCTTTCTTTCAGACAAGGGTCACAGAACACAACTGCAAGGTAAGAAGCATCCATTGGATCAAACACAGTAGAACCATAATGACCATATGTTCGGAATGCGGTTCCTCCAATCGGATGAACTTGTGCTTCATTTTCAGGATACGCGATATCCCAATTTTCAACTTCGCATTTGCAGATAATACAGTTAGTTTTCATTTATTTTCACCTTTGACAAAATTTCCGCATCAATTTCATTGCGTATTTCTTCTGACAACATTTCAAACAATTCATCTTCTATTGTCCAAAGACCAAAGAATTTTAGGATACGTTTTCTTTTTTCCGCACCAAGTTTCCAGAGAACTTTATCAATCCATTTTGGTAGGTGTATTGTAGTCTCTGCTTTTATATTTTCAATTGTCATGTGTCTGTCCTATCTCCAACAAATTCGACATTTAATAATTTTGAAAGTTCTTCTGAAAATTCATTTGCCTTTTCCCATTCAAAATCATCAAACCCTCTAATGTTACAATCTTCCACAATACCATCATCATATTCAATAGTCAACATAACATCAATGACCTCATATTCCCAATCTTGTTTTGTACAAATAAACGCTTTCATTTCTTTTTCCACATATTTGAAGTATATCCACTTGCTTGTTGTGAACAACTATTACAAGGGAAATCACGTTTTGAAACTTTTTGAAATTTGCAGTTACCACAATCTTTAATTTTTTTCATAATATTCTCCTATATTGGTTAAAGGGACAAGTTTCCCTGCCCCTCTTATTGATTAGTAACGCTCTACTGTTTGAGGAACATATTCTTCCTCTTTTAGTGCTGCACGTTCACGAATAGTGTCAAAATCGTCATTAATAAGCAATTGACCAT
>Ga0136655_1000233_pt1 | contig 25138 bp, 25 predicted proteins | sample CPBDNA_2_FD_94863 | JGI IMG/M metagenome (GOLD analysis project Ga0136655, IMG submission 94863) | Freshwater to marine salinity gradient microbial communities from Chesapeake Bay, USA - CPBay_Spr_15_0.8_DNA (version 2) | ecosystem: Environmental > Aquatic > Marine > Coastal | place: USA... | reverse complement strand
TAGCGGAATAAATTCCGCTTTTTTCATTTCAATGCGACTTATTTTTTTATTTATATTTCAATACGGGCAGACTGAAGTCTGCCGCTTGGAATTTATTTTGTCGCTTTCAGCGTTTTTTTATGTAGCGGAATAAATTCCGCTTTTTTCAACTTCAACTTCAACTTCGAATTCGAGTTCGAGTTCGAGTTCGAGTTCGAATTATGAAAACAAATATCTAACTAAATCTTCAATTTTGGAAAAGGCTTGTACTTCTGTTCCTAGATTTTTAAAATTTTGTTTTCCCGGAGCGATGAATACTTTATCAAAACCTAGTTTTGCGACTTCATTAACACGTTGTTCCATACGACTTACTGGTCTTATTTCTCCGCCTAATCCCACTTCTGCACTGAAGCAGTGCTGTGAAGAAAGTTCTATATCAAAATTAGAAGAAAGAATAGCAGCTACAACAGCTAGGTCTATGGCCGGGTCATCAACAGTGATTCCACCAGTAATGTTGAGAAACACATCTTTTTGACCTAGTTTAAAACCGGCTCTTTTTTCTAAGACAGCAAGGATCATGTTCAATCGTTTCAGGTTGTAACCTGTAGCGCTACGTTGAGGTGTCCCGTAAACGGCAGTACTTACTAATGCTTGCACTTCTATCATGAGTGGTCGCATTCCTTCCATAGTAGCAGCAATAGCAGTACCGCTTAAATTGGCTCCGCGTTGGGAGATGAGAATTTCACTAGGATTGGTCACTTCTCTCAATCCATGCGCCAGCATTTCATAGATTCCTATCTCATGTGTACTTCCAAAACGGTTTTTAAGAGCTCTCAAAATCCTATAGGTGTGATTGCGGTCTCCCTCAAATTGCAGAACTGTATCCACCATATGCTCTAGAATCTTAGGACCAGCAATATTTCCGTCTTTAGTAATATGACCTATGAGAAGTACGGGGGTGTTGGTTTCTTTAGCAAACTTGATCAATTCACTGGTACATTCTCTAATTTGTGAAACACTACCAGGTGAGCTTTCTATATGATCGGTCTGTAGGGTTTGAATAGAGTCAATAATCAAGACATCTGGTTCTACCTCCGTAATTTGTCTGAAGATGTTTTGGGTTTTGGTTTCGGTAAGGATATAGCAGTTTACGGCTTCTTTTTTTATGCGATCAGCACGCATTTTAATTTGTTGTGCACTTTCTTCTCCAGACACGTATAGTGTTTTGTAGGGCAAGTTAAGGCATACTTGAAGCAGCAATGTAGACTTCCCTATTCCAGGTTCTCCACCTAAAAGGGTAATGGATCCAGGAACGAGTCCACCACCTAGAACTCTGTTAAATTCTGCATTTGTAGTGTCCATTCTAGGACTTTCGGCAGCATCTATTGTTGAGATCAGTTGTGGTTGAGGGGCACGCTTTCGCGAAAGCGGAACATCTACAACACTACTTTCCCAAGATGTTTTAGTTTCTTTTTGAACGATCTCTTCTACTAACGTGTTCCATTCTTTACAAGTGGAACACTGCCCTTGCCATTTAGAGTGTTGGGCGCCACAATTCTGGCAAAACCAAGTTGTTTTTACTTTGGCCATTTACTCTTTTTCTTTTATTTGAAGCAGTTCTATTTTATCGAGTACGTCATCTTTATTAATTCCCACCGCAGGCTCCAGTCCATAGGCAATATTAAGCGCTTTTATTGCTCTAGAAGGTCTTCCAAGTCCTTCATAACCTAGGCCTTCTATAAAGTGTCCATAAAGGAGGTCTGGGTACTCTTTGTCGGCAAGAATACCTATATCGATGAGTTGCTCCCAATCTTTTTTAGAGGCTACATAATCGGAAATAGTAACCAGATCCACCAGACGTAACTTCATCTCTACCCCATATACGTCTTTGATCATGCGGTACTTTTCTACAATGCGATCCATCACGCTTACCATGCCTTTTTTATCTTCTTGGCCTTCAAATTTTACCTCTTCAGCTAGATCTTCATTAAGGAGTTGTTCTTCGTCTATAAGCTGGTATTCTTTAAAAATAAATTCCAGTCCACGAGGGATAGCATGAGCGGCAACGGTATATTTATTAGCGCCTGTTATCGTTTCATGTTTAAGATGTAAATTTTTCTTAGTGTCAAATAAGGAGTCGGTTTCTTTTGTAAAGAGGTCACTTAATACGTTATTTTTTTCTGTAGTGGCTACATAGAAATAGTTGTATGCTTCTAATTGGCTTAATTTGTTGATCAAGTTTTCTTTAATCAAAGTTGAATATTCTGGAGCAATTTGAATAAATGCGTTTATGGGCATTTTGTTACGCATGATATAGAAACTAGCAAGATTTGCGGTGATGTCCTTCCCTACGATGACGGTAAATGGCGCTACTCTATACTCATCTATCATGGTTTGTCTTAGTTCCATCACAAAGTCCATAAATTTGAGCGACTGAGGTTCTGGAAAGCCAGATTCTCGATTAATTAGGGTTTCATCATAACGACTTTCTCGCTGGTTGATACCGATCACAAATGATTCGGGCATTTGATCCCAGTAAGATAGGTAATCTACTGTTCCAGCAACCGGTTCAAAAAGAAAGTCTCCATCGAGAACAATCACTAAGGGATAGGTCTTTTCAGGATTTGCAGCATAATTGCGAGGTTTTAAGATCTTTACATTGCGCTCTTCTCCCAAAACATCACTAGGAAACGCTCTATATAAAGCTTGAGAAATTGCCATTTGACTTATAAATAAAGTCGTTACGAGCACTAAGTATTTTTTCATCAAACAAAAATTGGAAAGCGAAATTTACAATTATTTCCCTGAAAGACTGCCTTTCACAGATAATAATAGAAGAGAAAGCGACCCATAAACCAATACCAATAGGGTTTGGGATAGCCATAAAATCCATCCAAAAGAGGTTCCTAATGGTTCTGAAATACCAAAAATCAAAAGGACTTGGGCTATAAAATAAGGGTATGCCCCAAAGCCGCCATTAGTAAAGGCTACCGCAAAGCTGCCAGCTACAAAGGCACACAATAAGGCACTTAGGGGAATGTTTCCTATTCCAGGTATCGCAAAAGTACTAACGTAAAACATAAGCACATACATGACCCAAATAAACAGCGTATGAAAGAAGTACCACCATTTTTTCTTCATCGTCCAAATGGTCACAAATCCTTCTTTTACGCCTAGGATAAAACTTTTTAGTCGGTTAAAAAGCTGTATGCGTCTCGAGATGAAAATGATCAAAAAAACCAAAACTATAAATATACCAGAATAAAGCAGGATTTTTGAGGGTTCTGCTTTCGCGAAAGCGGAATTTAAATGAGCCTTAAAAAAGTTAATAATAGCATCTCCCGCGGTAAGAATAGCGACTGCTGTAATGATTAAAAGAACTATAAGGTCGAGTACGCGCTCTGCAATAATAGTTCCTATAGCTTTATCCATAGGTACTTGATCGGAGCGATTGACAATAGCAGCTCTTGAAATTTCGCCACTGCGAGGAATGATAAGGTTCATCGCATAACCAGCCCCTATGGCCATAATATTAGTTATGAACTTAGGTGACGCGCCTAAAGTTTCTAGCATATAATTCCACCTCCATGCTCTAGATAGATGACTCAAAAAAGCCAAAATTACGGAGAGAACGATCCAGGTGTAGTCTGCATCTAGAAGATAAGAATAGATTTTATCTCTTTCTAGGTCGGTAAACTGGTTGTAGGAATAATAGATAAGAAAAAAGCCCAATAATAATGGCAGGGCAATTTTTAATATTTTGAAAATCAGTTTTTTCACTGCTTAAGAAAGCCGGTTGTCTTCTTCATTAGGAAAAAGAAGTCTAGGTTGGAACTTTTTAGCTTCTTCCATAGTCATTTGTGCGTAGCAAATAAGTATGAGTACGTCTCCTTTAGAAACTTTTCTAGCGGCAGCACCGTTAAGAGTGATCTCACCACTACCTCTAGGTCCTGGGATAGCATAGGTTTCCAGACGATTACCGTTATTGTTATTAACGATTTGTACTTTCTCTCCTTCTACAATGTTGGCACCGTCCATCAGGTCTTCATCAATAGTGATGCTTCCTATGTAATTAAGGTCTGCTCCGGTTACCTTAACTCGGTGAATTTTTGATTTTACAACTGTGATTAACATGCTGCAAAGATACGATTTACTATAATTATTTTGGCACTAAGATTTAAAAGTAGGTCAGTACTACAGAGCAATGTTGTCTATAAGCCGGACCCCTTCTAAGTAGGCCACTATAAACCCTCTATAATGATGCTTTTTATATTTGCGTACAACGGGCTTTAAGGTTTCTTCACTTGCAATAGTAAAATATTCAAGTTCAAAACCAGGCTCTTTTTTAAAAAGTGCTTCCACTAGTTTTTGAGTCTTTTTTATACTGTGTTGTTGGAAATATATTTTAGCTAGCTTTAAGGAGGTGTATATAAATTGCGCTTTTTTGCGAGCCTCAGGAGATAAGCGTTCATTTCTAGAACTCATTGCCAGTCCGTGTGGTTCTCTTTCTATGGGGCAGCCTATTATTTTTATATGCCACTTTTGTTGGGCAACTAGCTTTTTAACTATTTGTAATTGTTGAAAGTCTTTTTCACCAAAAAAGGCTTGGTCTGGATCAATCACCTTAAAAAGAAATTCAAGAATAGTTCCCACTCCATTAAAATGTCCAGGACGATTTGCCCCCTCCATTACATGTTCTAAGCCGTCATAGCGATAGGTTTTGGCAACAGTTTGTTTCCCGTAGACATCTTTCACTTCAGGGGCATAGATGGTCAATTGGTCAGTAGTTATAAATTTTTGAATAAGTTTGATATCATTATTTATTGTTCGGGGGTATTTTTCCAGATCTTTTTTATTGTCAAATTGTGTAGGATTTACAAAAATAGATACGACTAGTTGATCACATTGTGAAATGGCCGCTTTCATTAGAGAGATATGGCCTTGGTGCAAAGCCCCCATAGTAGGCACAAAACCTATTGTTTCAGAGCTTTTGACCTTTTTTTTAAGATGTTCTGTAAGTAATTTGTGAGATTTAAAAATCATAACAACCTGAATATGGTACGGCCTACAAACATAAGGTTTACAAAGCAAAGTGCAAGAAATTGCTTATTTTTGCAACTTGCTTTAAGTTAGGCATCAATAAATCGATCTATGAAGGAAAAAAGAGTTTTATACGTTTCATCTGAAGTTATACCCTATTTACCTGAGACAGAGGCGTCTTCCATGTCCTATTTTGCCCCAAAAATGGTAAATGATCGCGGTGGGCAGATACGTATTTTCATGCCGAGATTTGGTAATATTAATGAGAGAAGACATCAGCTGCACGAAGTGATACGACTTAGCGGGATGAATTTAATTATCAATGATTTAGATATGCCGTTAATCATTAAAGTGGCCTCTATTCCAAAAGAACGCATGCAGGTATATTTTATTGATAATGAAGATTACTTCAAAAGGAAAGCCACCTTAACTGATGAAGACGGAAACCTCTTTCCAGATAATGACGAACGTGCTATTTTCTTTGCCAAGGGAGTTATTGAAACTGTAAAAAAATTAAACTGGGCACCAGATATCATTCATGTGCATGGCTGGTTGGCAAGTTTACTGCCGTTATACCTAAAAAACTACTATGGTAACGACCCATTGTTTGAGGAAAGTAAAATAGTGACCTCTGTATATAATCAATCCTTTGAAGGAGCGTTAGATGACGAGATGATGGAGAAACTTCAGTACGATGCATTAGACGACGAGGCTTTAGAAGAGTTTCATGATCCTACTTATGTGAATTTAATGAAAAGTGCTGTAAAATACAGTGATGCTATTATAAAAGGCAGTGAAGAATTGGATCCTGAAATTGATCGATATATAAATGCACAGGAAAATAAGCCTATTTTAAAGTACTATCCCCCAGAAGAATTTGCTGATGCTTATGAAGAGTTTTACCTTGATCAAGTTTTAAACGAAAAAGAAGAAGCTTAAGAAAAATGAAAAAAATGTTATGTAATGCTGCGGTTCTATTCGCGGTACTTTTAGGAGTGGTGTCCTGTGAAAATGAACTAACTCCATTAGGAGCAAATTTTTTAGGAGTAGATCCTTCTAATGTTATTAAAGAGGCAGAGTTTGATGTCAAGACATACAGCATTCCTGTAAATACCGTTCAAACCAACAACTTTAATTCTATTCCATTTGGAGTGTATGATGATCCTGCCTACGGAAGAAGTTCATATTCTTTTGTAGCTCAAATAAATCCCAATTTTACAAATCCCTCATTTGGACAAAATAAGGTTGTAGAAGAGGTGATTTTAGAAGTGCCTTATTACTCCATAGTTACCGGTATTTCAGGCGAAGAAAGGGAATATAAGATTGATTCTCTATACGGTATCGGGCCAACTCATTTCCAGATTTACAGAAACAATTATTTTTTGAGTGGTTTTGATCAAGAAGATGTCACTCAAAATGCCATTTATTATTCTGATTTTGAAAGTGTTGTAGATATGAATCGTGGAGATTTAATTTATGAAAACACTCTGTTTTTCCCAGATAATCAAGAGATAGACCTTTTTGATACCAACGAAGAAGGCGAGTTGGCTGTTTCAGAGCGGCTCTCCCCAAGGCTTAGAATCTCTTTGCCTGTAGATTACTGGGAAACCGTAATTGTTGATCAAGAGGGAAGTAGTAATCTAGAAAGTGTTAGTAATTTTCAAAATTACTTTAGGGGCTTGTATTTTAAGATTGCCGGAGCACCTGGTTCTTCTCATATGGTTCATTTAGATATGAATAATGCTAAAATTGACATCAAAATTAACTCTGATTTTCCTGATGTAAGTGATTTTGATAATGATGGGGATACTACAGAATTGAATAACATCACTTCAAATTTTCGTTTAAACTTTAATGGAAATAGGGTAGTTTTTATAAATAACGATTTTAATGCGAGTATTCTAAGTGACATTGCAGATTCTAATGATCCTGTAAATGGAGCTGAAAATATTTATTTAAAAGGAGGTCCGGGATCCATAGCTGTATTGGAGTTGTTTGGTCAGGCGACAACCGATACAAATGGTGAGGCACCAGCGCTCACTGAGGCTATAGAAAATAATTGGTTGATCAATGACGCGTATATAGACTTTTACGTGAACCGATCTATATTCGCCGCTGGGAGTAATGATCCAGAGCGTATTTTGATTTATGATTATGATACCAATAGGCTGCTTTCTGATTATGCGATTGGTAGTTCTAATGGCCTTAATAGCAATTTGTCTCACTTGGGAAGGTTAGAAAGAATTGATCCTGATGATACATCTACAGATCGCATTAAGTATAGAATTAGGCTTACACAGCATTTAAGCAATATCATACGGGGCGATGCCGAAAACAATAGACTGGCTATTGTAGTTAGTCAAAACGTTTCTATTGTAGGAAATAATCGAGTGTTGAATACCGTAACCCCTAATTCGGATTTAGCATCTATACCAATCAGTGCTGCGATCTCTCATGAAGGAACGGTGCTTTATGGAAACCTTGCTCAGGGAAATCTTGTTCAGCAAAGTATAGATGGTGAGGTTGTTCCTAAAAAACCTTTATTAAAGGTTTTTTATTCTGAAACTATCAATTAAAAGAAGTTAATTATGTGTGGAATTGTGGGTTATATAGGGTATCGAAAAGCTTATCCTATAGTATTAAATGGTCTTAAAAGGCTGGAATACCGAGGTTATGATAGTGCGGGAATTGCAATTTATGACGGGCAAGAGCTTAAATTTTCTAAGACAAAAGGAAAAGTAGTAGATCTAGAAGCTCAACTTGAGGCCGAAATTTCTACCGAAGGAACTATCGCAATCGGTCATACCAGATGGGCAACTCACGGTGTTCCTAATGATGTAAATTCTCATCCTCATTTCTCAAATAACAGTGATCTTGTCATCATTCATAATGGTATTATAGAAAACTATGAACCCCTAAAGCAAGAGTTAAAAAACCGTGGGTATACCTTTCAATCAGATACAGATACTGAGGTGCTTATCAACCTGATTGAGGATGTGCAAACTAAAGAAAACGTCAAGTTAGGAAAAGCAGTTCAAATAGCGTTGAACCAAACTATAGGGGCTTATGCAATAGCTGTTTTTGATCGTAAAAAACCTAACGAGATCGTCGTAGCTCGATTGGGGTCTCCTCTCGCTATAGGAGTAGGAGAAAACGAATATTTTATTGCCAGCGATGCAAGTCCTTTTTTAGAATTTACTAAAAATGCGATTTATTTGGAAGATGGTGAGATGGCTATAGTGCGCACCCATAAGGATATGAGGATCAGAAAAATAAAAGATGATTCTTTGGTAGCTCCTTACGTACAAGAACTTCAAATGAACCTAGAGCAAATAGAAAAAGGGGGTTACGAGCACTTTATGTTGAAAGAGATCTATGAGCAGCCTCAAGCCATTAGAGATACGTTTAGAGGTCGTATGTTAGTAGATCAAGGGTTGATCAAAATGGCGGGTATCGATGATCATATCGATAAGTTTATCAATGCCAAACGCATATTAATAGTTGCCTGTGGCACTTCCTGGCACGCAGGTCTGGTAGCTGAATATATTTTTGAAGAACTAGCTCGCGTACCTGTAGAGGTAGAGTATGCTTCAGAGTTTAGATACCGCAACCCCGTCATAGACAAAGATGATGTCTTAATAGCTATTTCACAGTCTGGAGAAACAGCAGATACTATGGCGGCCATAAAGCTTGCTAAGGAAAAAGGAGCCTTCGTTTTTGGAGTATGTAATGTAGTAGGGAGTTCTATTTCTAGAGAAACTCATGCCGGGGCTTATACGCATGCTGGTCCAGAAATAGGAGTGGCTTCAACAAAAGCATTTACTACTCAAATCACAGTACTTACTTTAATTGCGTTACAACTGGCTAAGAAAAAGGGCAAGATCTCTACTAGTGAATTCCATACCTATTTGCAAGAGCTATCGTCGATACCAGATAAAGTTGCTGAGGCATTAACTTCAAATGATCATATTGAGAAAATTGCAGAAATTTATAAAAATTCTAAAAACTGTCTATATTTAGGTCGGGGGTTTAATTTTCCAGTAGCTTTAGAAGGAGCTTTAAAACTTAAAGAAATTAGCTACATCCACGCTGAAGGGTATCCCGCCGCCGAAATGAAGCACGGTCCTATTGCTCTAATTGATGAGCAAATGCCAGTGATTGTTATTGCTACGAAAAAAGGCCATTACGAAAAAGTAGTGAGTAATATCCAAGAGATTAAATCACGTAGTGGTAAGATTATAGGAATTGTCACTCAAGGTGATGTGGATGTGAGAAACCTCGCAGATCACGTGATAGAAGTGCCAGAGACGATTGAGTTTATGGCACCTCTATTAACGACTATTCCCTTACAGTTGCTCTCTTACCACATTGCTGTGAAGCTGGGTAAGAACGTGGATCAACCTCGCAATTTAGCAAAAAGTGTTACGGTAGAATAACATAATTAATTCATTTTTTTAAAAAGCCACTTCCATAAGAAGTGGCTTTTTAAGTTGATTACTATCCCTTGTTATGAGATCGCTCAGGGCGAAAGCAGAAGCCAGCACTGTAACAGTCTCCATAAAGCTACGTACAGTAGAAACAAGAAGAGGAAGCCCCATATGCAAGTCAGGTCAGAAAAAAATTGAAAAACACCGTGTTTTTTTATATTGTAAAGCAGTATCTTTGCACTTCGAAAAACAGCCGCAAAAAGCTGTATCTTTTTAAGTTTTAAAACATTATATAAATGTCTCAAATTACAGGTAGCGTTTCACAGATCATCGGACCGGTGGTAGATGTAACATTTGATAGTGCAGAAGGCGCACTTCCTAAAATTTATGATTCACTAGAAATCACCAAAAAAGATGGTTCCTTACTAGTACTTGAAGTACAATCTCATATTGGTGAGAGCACGGTAAGAACAATTTCAATGGATTCTACAGATGGGCTTAGTCGCGGTACCGTGGTTCATGCTACTGGTAATCCTATCAAGATGCCTATAGGTGATGACGTCTACGGCCGTCTATTTAATGTGATCGGTGATGCCATTGATGGTTTAGGGAATCTTCCTAAAACTGGAAAAGATGGACTTTCTATTCACAGAGATGCACCAGCATTTGAAGACCTTTCCACTTCTACTGAAGTGCTTTTTACTGGGATTAAAGTAATCGACCTTATTGAGCCTTATGCAAAAGGAGGGAAGATCGGGCTTTTTGGAGGTGCAGGAGTTGGTAAAACAGTATTGATTCAAGAATTGATCAACAACATTGCAAAAGGTCACGGAGGACTTTCTGTATTTGCCGGAGTTGGTGAACGCACACGTGAAGGAAATGACCTTTTACGTGAGATGTTAGAATCAGGAATTATAAAATACGGTGACGATTTCATGCATTCTATGGAAGAAGGCGGTTGGGATCTTCAGAAGGTGGATAAAGCCGGAATGAGAGAATCAAAAGCAACTTTCGTATTTGGACAAATGAATGAGCCACCAGGAGCACGTGCTCGTGTAGCACTTTCTGGTCTTACCATTGCAGAGTATTTCCGCGATGGAGCTGGAGATGGACAAGGAAAAGACGTTCTTTTCTTTGTGGATAACATCTTCCGTTTTACTCAAGCAGGTTCTGAGGTGTCGGCTCTTTTAGGTCGTATGCCATCTGCAGTAGGTTATCAGCCTACTCTAGCCACAGAAATGGGTGCGATGCAGGAACGAATTACCTCTACTAAAAAAGGATCTATTACCTCTGTACAAGCGGTTTACGTACCTGCAGATGATTTAACCGATCCAGCGCCAGCAACAACTTTTGCTCACCTTGATGCAACTACAGTACTTTCTCGTAAAATTGCAGAGCTTGGAATTTATCCAGCGGTAGATCCACTAGATTCTACCTCTCGTATTCTTGCTGCAGACATTTTAGGTAATGAGCATTACGATTGCGCAACTCGCGTAAAAGAGTTGTTACAGCGTTATAAAGAATTACAAGATATTATTGCCATCTTAGGTATGGAAGAATTATCTGAAGAAGATAAAATGGCGGTTAACCGTGCACGTCGCGTGCAACGTTTCTTATCTCAACCATTCCACGTAGCAGAGCAGTTTACTGGTCTTAAAGGTGTGTTAGTTGATATTAAGGATACCATCAAAGGTTTTAACATGATTATGGACGGAGAGTTAGATCACCTTCCAGAAAGTGCATTTAACCTTAAAGGAACTATTGAAGAGGCTATCGAGGCAGGAGAAAAAATGCTTGCTGAAGCATAAATAAGTAAACAGTAGCAGTCTCAGCAACCCGTCTTACTGGGACTGTAAACTGGAACTGAAAACTAAATAAAGATGATTTTAGAAATAGTTACACCAGAGATGACCCTTTTTAAAGGGGAGGTAGAGTCAGTTGCTGTACCTGGTATTAACGGCCAGTTTCAGATGCTAGACAATCACGCGCCAGTGGTATCCTTGCTTACTAAAGGAGCTATTAAGATTTTTGGGAGTGTTGCACTTGAAGAATCTGTTGCTGATTTGTTTACAAAAGCAGACGGTACTACTAACTTTGCTATTACTGGCGGAGTCTTAGAAATGAAAGATAACAAAGCCATTGTTTTAGCCGACTAAATCAAGACGTGTTTTATAAATACTAAAAAGCCTTTATCATTTTGATAGAGGCTTTTTTTATGATTGAAAGTGACTCCACAAAGTCGAAAATGACTTCGCTTATATCAGGACGGGACATACTATTCAATAAAAAATCCTTTGAAGCATATTCCAAAGGATTGATTTTAATTGTTTAAAAACAGTTGGCCTAAAGTACAACCGCTCTATGGAGTGGCATTGTTATTATTTCAACAACTTAATTGTAGCTTCATTACCATTGGTCACGGCGAGTTGAAGAGCAGTTGTTCCATCTACTTGAATAGACGTATCGGCTCCAGCATCTAATAGTTGAGCTACCAGATCAGCACGACCCATTTTTGCGGCCCACATTAATGGAGTGTTATCGTTACATGCTTTGTTGACATCTACCTTAGCTTCTGTCATAAGGTATAGAGCAACATCTGAGCTTCCCATTTGAACAGCTAGTTGTAGAAGAGTTGCTTTCCTTGTGCCAGCTTGCAGGCATTCGTTTTTGTTGGTGTCGTTAACTAAAATTTTAAGGTCTCTAGGGCTATCATTCTTCAGAGCAATAGTCATGTCTTTAGTTAGATCTTGAGCACTTGCTGTTCCTGCTAGGATAAGAGCGAGAATAAAAAGGACTTTTTTCATTATTATTAGGTTTTAAGAGTTGCTAATATAACACTATCGGTTCAAACCTTTTAGTAGTTTGATCACAGATTTTTGGTAGGGACTACTTTTCTACCTTTTGCACTATAAAGTTGTACTGGCATCAAGACCCTTTTCAAGCGATTTCGCTTTATTGCCAAAGCTGGTATCCAATTGATTATTCCTACTAGAAAACTTGCAAATACTACCTTGAATTATCAACAAGCAAAATGTGGTTTGTGATTTCGCTTTCCTTATTTTTACAGCATGCTTCCAGATAAACTACAAGCTCTTCTAGGTATGCGTCACTTCTCAGGAAGTTTGCGCAAACTCACTGTAAATAAAGGTCTTGTAGATTTTGCCTCTAACGACTACCTGGGGTTTTCAAAATTGGCGCCATCAGCAACCTATTCCTCTAATGGAGCAACTGGCAGTCGCCTGCTTTCTGGTCATAGCGAGTTGCATGATGAAGTAGAAGCACAAATTGCTCAGTTTCACAACGCGCCGGCGGCATTGCTGTTCAATTCAGGATATGACGCAAACATTGGGCTGATTCCCGCACTTACAGATCGAGCTGATTTGATCCTTTTTGACCAGTTGGTGCATGCCAGTATACGCGATGGGATCCAGCTCTCTCAAGCTAAATCCTTGAAATACCGTCACAACGATTTAGATCACCTCGAGATTTTATTGTCCAAATTCAGCGAGGAAGAGGAGCGCGAGGTGTATGTCATCACAGAGTCTGTTTTTTCTATGGATGGCGATATGCCGGATCTTAAGAAATTAATAGCATTAGTAAAGCGATTTGAGAATGCGCACCTGATTTTGGATGAGGCGCATGCCTTGGGTGTTATAGGAAAAAACGGCGCTGGTCTCGCACAAAAGCTGGATGTAGAAAATGATATTTTTGCTCGAGTGATGACCTTTGGCAAAGCTTTGGGCTGCCATGGTGCCGCTATTTTAGGGAGTGAAGACCTTAAGGAATATTTGATCAATTATGCCCGTAGTTTTATTTATACCACTGCGCTTCCAGAGCATTCGTTGCGATCTATTGCTTATGGTTACCGCACTTTGAGTCAGCGTGAAGGTACCCTCTCTCAATTAACCCAAAACATTACACTTTTTAATAAACTAGTGCTGCAAAATGGTTTGAGATTGCGCTTTCGCGAAAGCGAGACCGCCATCCAAGTATGTATCATTCCAAAAAACGACAAAGTAAAAAAGACGGCAAGTGTATTAAAAGAAAATGGCTATGATGTACGAGCTATTCTATCTCCTACCGTACATCAGGGAGAAGAGCGCCTGCGAGTGTGCTTACACAGTTTTAATACAGAAAAAGAAATAGAAGGCATGTTGAAATTACTTGCCAAAACCTTAAAAAACTTATGAGTAAATTCAGAACCGTGGCCGTATTTGCCTATCCTGCAGAAGCACTAGCAGTAAAAGGGAGATTAGAAAGTGAGCAGGTGATGGTTTTTTTAAAAGACGAATTTACTGTGGCTGCAGATCCATTGATCTCTAATGCGATAGGGGGTGTGAAAATGCAAGTACACAAAGAAGATTATATAAAAGCAATGGGAATCATTGAACAGTCTAATCCAGATATGTTGAAACATCGAGTAGAATACATCAAATGTCCTAGTTGCAAAAAAGTGGATGCTAGAGATAGGCGAGTTATAGAAACCGCAGGCTCCTTATCTGAAAAAATGATCGCTATAGGCTTAAGTATTTTTCCATTCACGAATTCATTTAATTACGAGTGTAAAAACTGTCAAACTAAATTTAATGTAAATGAGTAATATTTTTATTACCGGAATAGGAACTGATGTAGGTAAAACAGTGGTTGCAGCAATTGTGACACAAGCACTACAAGCTGATTACTGGAAGCCTATACAGAGTGGTCTAGAAGAAATGGACAAAGCTACTATCGCTAGTCTTATCAACAATTCTAAAACCCAGATCCATCCAGAAGCCTACCGACTTTATACGCCTATGAGTCCGCATAAGGCAGCTGAAATTGATGGAATCACCATAGACCTTGCAAAAATTATACGTCCTAAAACAGAAAACACTTTGGTTATAGAAGGTGCTGGAGGATTGCTGGTTCCTATTAATGATCAAGCAACAATTGTTGATTTAATCAGCCCTGAGGATCAAGTGATCTTAGTGAGTTCTGGTTATTTAGGAAGTATCAATCATACCTTACTTAGTGTAGCGCTTTTAAAAGCTAAAGGCTTGAACTGTGTAGGTATTATTTACAACCACGTTGATCTTGATGGTACTATCGAAGTGATTGAAAAAATGACAGGATTAACAACTTTGGGTCACATAAGAAGAGAACAAGAAATAAGTGCGGCTGTTGTTTCTGCCTATGCCTTAAAATTTGAAAAAGTTCTAAAAGCATTATGAAAAAGGAAGAAATTCTAAAAAATGATGCGCGTTTTATATGGCACCCGCTTACGCAACATAAAACGGCTTCAGCACCTATTGCTATTTCTCATGCAAAGGGAAATTACTTGTATGATTTTGAGGGAAAGAAGTATTTTGACGGAATATCAAGTTGGTACACCTGTAGTTATGGACATACTAATCCCGTTCTAACTAATGCGATCAAACATCAAGTGGATCAATTGCACCATATCGTCTTTGCTGGAATGACCCATGAGCCAGTAGCCACTTTGGGAAAGAAGCTCATAGCCATCTTGCCTGACAATCAGCAGAAGCTGTTTTTTTCTGAGAATGGTTCTACCAGTGTGGAGATAGGGTTAAAAATGGCGTTTCAGTACCATTTTAATAAAGGGGAGCAACGGAATACAGTGGTAGCATTAGAAAATGGGTTCCACGGAGACACTTTTGGAGCGATGAGTGCCAGCGGATTGTCTGTTTATAATGGACCCTTTGAAGATTTTTTTATTGATGTGGTGCGTATTCCAGCACCGACAAAAGAGAATTTAGATCAGGTGTTACAACTTGTTGATCGCATTCTAGAACAACAGCAAATTTCAAGTTTTATCTATGAACCATTAGTTCAAGGAGCAGCAGCGATGCAGCTTCATGATAATGAGGCTTTATGCCAAGTAATTAACAAATTCCAGCAACAGGGCGTGATTGCGATTGCCGATGAAGTGATGACTGGTTTTGGTAAAACAGGGACCTACTTTGCCAGCGATCAAATAGGTGCAAAGCCAGACGTGATGTGTCTTTCTAAGGCACTCACTGGGGGCATCATGCCTATGGCAGTTACTTCTTGTACTTCAGATATTTACGATGCTTTTTACGATGATGAATTAGCTAAAGGGCTATTTCATGGTCATACCTATTCGGGAAACCCATTAGGATGCGCTGTTGCTAGTGCAGCAATAGATTTGTTAATTTCCGAAGAGATTCAGGAAAATATCAAACGAATAACAAGGTCTAACCTAGGGTTTAAAATAAAAATTGAATCTCATACAGGCGTTGCTGCAGTGCGAGCAAAAGGGGTGATTCTCGCTATTGATCTCGCTGTAGAAATGGAGCGCTATGGAAACAAACGCAATGAGATGTTTCAATGGTTTTGGCAGCGTGGTTTGTTTTTAAGACCGCTAGGTAAAACAATTTATATAGTACCTCCTTATACCAGCTCGGAGCAAGAAATGAATTTTATCTATGAGTTGTTAGAAGAATTTATAGTTCAGGGGGTCTAATTTTTTCAACGATTAGGTTACGAGTAGAGTTTTAATAGCATATTTTTTTTAGATAGGGAGTTGTATTTAATAGTCAGGGCATAAATATTCCAAAAAATGCCAGCCATTTTGCCAAGTCTTCAAAAACTCGCGATGCTTTATTTTACAGGTACAATGCGTTGGATTCTTTTTCTTCTATTTATTCTAAGTCTGACTTCTTTTGACGATTTTTGCAAGAGTTAAAAAGCAAGTGAAAAACCCTATTTACATCAACGATGCAGCGATGATTGCCGCAGTAGATTCATTTACGAGTCTAAGGTCCGTTCATTGTTTTGAAAAAAAAAATAAAACTTGGATCAGTCCTATTTCCAAAGAGAAGGAAGGACAATTGCAGGCATTTTTAAAAGATCATAAGGCTTATAAATTTTTGGATCGCAGTGTGCAGCTGGCGCTTTTTGCAGCCAGGTCCTTAAACAATATTCCAGAGCAAACGGCCGTAAACATAGGTTCTAGTCGTGGTGCTACAGGATTGTGGGAGAAGTATCACTCTCGCTTTCGCGAAAGCGGAACCGTTCCAACAGCTACCTCTCCATTAACTACTCTTGGCAATATTTCTTCTTGGGTAGCTCAAGATTTGGGATTGAAAGGCACAGCTTTTTCTCATAGCATTACTTGTGCTACAGCCTCTCATGCGATTCTTAATGCTATTGCTTGGTTAGAAAGCGGTATGGCAACGAGTTTTATCGCTGGTGGAAGTGAAGCGGCATTGACAGAGTTTACCGTAGCCCAAATGCAAGCAATGCGTATTTATTCTAGAGATAGTATTCCTTACCCTTGTAAGTCACTGGATTTAGATAAGTCCCAAAATTCAATGATTTTAGGAGAGGCTGCCGCCTGTTTTTTACTTTCTAAAGAAGATAAAGATAGCCTGGCTAAAATCACTGGATATGGAAGTGCTATTGAAAAATTAAAGAGTGCTACATCCCTTACAGAAAACGGAACGTGCCTACAGGGTTCTATGAAACAGGCTGTAGCGCACATAGATCTAGAAACGGTAGATGCGATTATTACACACGCGCCAGGAACTATTAAAGGCGATAAAGCAGAGGTTACCGCGATAATAGCAGTTTTTGGTAAAAACTACCCCTATTTGTGTAATAATAAATGGCAACTAGGCCACGTTCTTGGGGCTAGTGGTGCCCTTAATCTAAGAATGGCTATCGAAATGCTACAATCAGAGGAGCTATTTAAAATTCCTTATTTAAAAGAATCTTTTGTGAACCCGAGGGGAGACGTAAGAATTCCTAAGCGTATTTTAATCAATGCGACTGGATTTGGAGGTAATGCGGTAAGTTTGTTGGTAGAGCGGTAATGGGCACTTATAGGGGAGGATTTTTAGATTCTTTTTAACGCGTATCTAATATTTCTTTATCCTTAAATCCTTGTAAGGAATACTTTAAGAATCCTTATTTTTACTTATTCAACTAGAAGAGGATTATGAGACACAACTGGACTAAAGAAGAAGTATTGGAGATATATAATAGACCCATTATGAGTTTATTATACGACGCAGCAACCATTCACAGAGAATTTCACAACCCAAATCAAGTACAGGTCGCTACACTTCTTTCTATTAAAACAGGCGGTTGTCCAGAAGATTGCGGGTATTGCCCCCAAGCTGCTCGTTACCATACAGACATAGAAGGAAATGATTTGATGTCTGTACAACAAGTTAAAGCACAAGCCTTAAGAGCAAAATCTAATGGTAGTTCTCGTGTTTGTATGGGTGCAGCTTGGAGAAATGTAAAAGACGGGCCAGAATTTGACCAAGTCCTTGAAATGGTGCGTACCATCAATAAATTGGACATGGAAGTGTGTTGCACTTTAGGGATGATCACTGAGAACCAAGCACACCGACTTGCCGAGGCAGGACTATATGCTTATAACCACAACTTAGACAGTTCTGAAGAATACTATAAAGAAGTGATCTCTACTCGCGGTTATCAAGACCGTCTGGATACGATTGGTAACGTACGTAAAACTAATGTTACGGTTTGTAGCGGTGGGATTATAGGAATGGGTGAAAACATAGAAGATCGCGCAGGTATGTTAGTGGCTTTATCTAGTTTAAGTCCGCAGCCAGAAAGTACTCCTATCAATGCGTTAGTTGCAGTTGAAGGTACTCCACTAGAAGAGCAACAGCCCGTTTCTATATGGGAAATGATACGTATGGTGGCAACTACTCGTATCGTCATGCCGCAAACTCAGGTGAGGTTGAGTGCAGGTCGCACCGATATGAGCCGCGAAGGACAGGCGATGTGTTTCTTTGCAGGCGCCAACTCCATCTTTGCAGGGGATAAACTATTAACAACTCCTAATCCAGATGTCAATGAAGACATGAGAATGTTTGAATTATTAGGATTGGAGCCTATGAAGCCATTTGTAAAAAAGGCACAGCCGGAAACTGTAGAAGCCCAATATTCTGTTTATAAAGATCAAGGTGAAAAACCCAGATGGACACGTCCTGATCATAAAATTGAACGTAACGAGCAAGCCAAACAAACAGCTAAAACTGTTAAAGCATAGTTATTGAAGTTGTATTAGTCCCCTTAACTTCTTAATCAAATAGTTGTTTATGGCTCTTAATCTTCAAGAAATACCACGTGTACCTACAATGTGTAAAGATGATTTTGTCAAAAATCACCTTCAACCACAGCTACCTGTAGTTATTGAAAAACTAACAGAAGACTGGCCTGCTTATGAAAAGTGGCATCTAGCATACATCAAACAAGTTGCGGGAGATAAAATAGTTCCTTTGTATGATGACCGCCCGGTAGCGCATGATGAAGGATTTAATGAAGCACATGCCGAAATGAAAATGTCTGCATATATAGACTTGCTAGAAGAAAAACCTACTAACTTTAGAATCTTTCTCTACAATATATTAAAAGAAGTTCCCTCTCTTCAAGCCGATTATAAGTTTCCGAAGTTGGGAATGAAATTGATCAAAGGCTTGCCGATGATGTTTTTTGGAGGAACTGATTCCAAGGTGTTTATGCATTTTGATATTGACGTTACCAACATCCTGCATTTTCAATTTCATGGTAAAAAGAGGTGTGTTATTTTTCCGCCAGACCAGTCCCCCTATTTGTATCGCGTCCCACATTCTTTAATTGCTAGGGAAGATATTGATTTTACAGACCCAGATTTTGAAAAATGGCCTGCTTTGCAAAAAGCCCATGGTTATGTTTGCGAGCTCCAACACGGGGAAATGTTGTACATGCCAGAAGGATACTGGCACTTCATGCATTACCTCACTCCAGGTTTTTCTATAAGCTTAAGGTCGTACCCTAGAAAAATTAAAAACTTAGGGAAGGCGCTGTACAATTTGTTAGTAATGCGTCATTATGATAATTTCATGCGCAAACGCAAAGGGCAGGAATGGATCGACTATAAAAACAATCAGGCGATTGTAAGGACGCACGAGTATCTGAATAAATATCGTTGATCCCAGTTTTACAACTAATTAGGAATGAGTTCTACTGTTTTGGCATAAACCAGATGGCTTTCCCAACCTCTATAGAGCAAGTAATCAGCTAGTTTTTTGCGTTTTTTGTAGTTGTCGGTTTCCGTTGTGAGTTGTTCTAACCGCTTTCGCGAAAGCGCATCAAAAGCAATTTCATAATCATCATTAGAAATCTCTTTAAGACCTTCTTTTATAGTACGCTCGTTCAGTCCTTTCATTTTAAGTTCGCGTACAATACGAACCCTGCCCCATTTTTTAATACGAAATTTCCCTCTTGCAAAAGACTCGGCATAGCGGGTCTCATTCAAAAATTTGTGATGAATCAAATGCGGGATGATCTCATCTATGGCGAGCTGAATCACCCCCATACTCTTCAACTTATCTTCCACATCCTTATGACAGCGTTCTTGATAGGCGCAGTAACTCTCGATGGAACGAGTAGCCTCTTCTACGGTGTACGAATCTTTTTGCATGAAGTAGTTTGATTAAGTTTTCAACCCGATTTCAATAGGTGCTGTTTCTTGGTTTTTGAACAGGAGTTTCAGGATTGTAATTAAGAAATCAACTTTACCACATCTTTAGCAAAATAACTGGCAATCAAGTCAGCCCCAGCTCTTTTTATGGCGGTGACTTGTTCCATCATTACGGCATCGTGGTTGAGCCAGCCTCTTTCGGCAGCTGCTTTAAGCATGGCATACTCGCCGCTTACTTGATACACGCTTACGGGAACATTCACTTCATTTTTAATATCTCTAACGATGTCCAAGTAGCACAACCCTGGTTTTACCATAACTATATCTGCTCCTTCATCGATATCCATTAAGGTTTCTTTGATGGCTTCACTGCGGTTAGCTGGGTCCATTTGATAGGATTTTTTATCTCCAAAACCTGGCGCACTATCCAGCGCATCTCTAAAAGGACCATAAAAGGCACTTGCATATTTTGCTGAGTAGCTCATGATTCCGGTATCAGTAAATCCTTCTTTTTCTAGTGCTTCTCTGATATATAGAATACGGCCGTCCATCATATCGCTAGGAGCCACCATGTCAGCCCCAGCTTGTGCGTGTGAAACGCTCATCTGTGCGAGTACTTCACAAGTCGCATCGTTTATAATCTTGTGATTTTCTACAATACCATCGTGACCGTAACTGGAATAAGGGTCCAGAGCCACATCAGTCATGACGTATAGTTCTGGAGCAACTTCTTTAACGGTTTTGATAGCGCGTTGCATAAGGCCTTCTTTATTTAAAGCTTCTGTTCCTTTATTATCTTTTAATTCGTCAGGTACTTTAACAAAAAGCAACACACTTTTCAGCCCCATACTCCAAAGTAATTGTACTTCTTTCTTTAAAAGATCCAGACTGTAACGGTAATAATTGGGCATAGAAGCAATTTCTTCTTTGATGCCTTTTCCTTCTACTATAAATAATGGAACAATAAAATCATTTGGTGAAATCAAGGTCTGTTGTACCAGAGATCTTACCGAGGCACTAGTTCTTAATCTTCTATTTCTTCTTAGCGGATACATATTCTAAATCTAGTTTATTGATGAGGTTGTGGTAATCCATCGCATCGTTAGCAATTTTCAAAGTTACTTTCTTTAAGGTATTTAAAATAGCGATAACAGCAGTTTCTGAATTGTTGTATTTATGAGACTGGAATTGGTTTTGATAAAGTCATTGATAAAAAGGGCTTCTTTATAGGTAATGGTTCTCCTTTTAACTCCTTCAGCTTTTTTATAGACGATGTAATCATCTCTAAAGCTCATGGATTCTTTATCATGACTGTCACGAATATATTCACTTGTAAAATCTTTACTTTGAAATATGGAATTGATATTTTCTATGGAGGGTTCTAAGCTTTGGGTGCAGGATGCGATAGTAACTATGGAAAATAGGAGAAGTAGTTTTTTCATGATCCTTTCAAAAAATTTGGTAAATTATGTCCTTTTTTTAATTACAGTGTTTGATCCAAATTTATTAGGGATCTATTGGAATGGTTTTCATTAGTTTATTTAGTTTCTGTTCCCTAACCGTAAAACCCTTTTGGTTGCTCGCTACGCTCGTCGCCAATACCTATATTCATCGGCACAAGCTCTGTTTTCCCTTTGAAAAAGGGAACTGCTTTTATTAGTTCTTTTCCCAAAGGATAGAATTAATTCTACCCTTTGGGAAAAGCGATTTCAGGAATAAATTATTCCTTCTTTAAAACTGTACTGCTTGCTTGTGCGGTGCACATTACGGTAAGATCGGCAATATTTACGTGTGCTGGTCTGGTCAGCGCAAATAGAATGACATCAGCCACATCTTGAGGTTGTAAGGGCATGTAGCCTTGATATACCTTATCTGCTCTTTCTGTATCTCCTTTAAATCGCACCTCGCTAAAGTTAGTTTGTACGAGCCCTGGATTTACAGCACCGACTCTAATGTGGTAGGGGTTCAAATCCAGTCGCATTCCAGTCGTAATGGCATCGACAGCATGTTTAGAACCGCAATATACATTTCCGTTAGGATAGACTTCTTTTCCTGCCGTAGAACCTATGTTGATGATGTGACCGCTTTTACGCTCGCGCATTTGTGGCATTACGGCATGACTGACATACAGCAGGCCTTTGACATTGATATCCATCATCGCATCCCAATCTTCTATGCTGCCTTTGTCTATAGGGTCTAATCCATGAGCATTTCCCGCATTATTAATTAGGACATCAATCTTATCAAAAGGAGATTGGGTAAGGCTGTGGATTTGTTGCGCTACTGTTTTTTGATCGCGCACATCAAAGCATAGCGTTTCTACAGGAACCTGTTGAGAAAGCTCTTGTTTTAATTCATTTAATTTTTCTTTATTGCGCCCACACAGCACTAACGCAAAATTATTTTTGGCAAGTGTTTGTGCTGTAGCTAGTCCTATTCCGCTTGTTGCTCCGGTTATTAGTGCTGTTTTCATAATGGATCTTTCTAACAAAAATAGGGAAAAGCTACTGGTGATCTGTTGGATTTATGTTAGGGTTTTTATTTTACAATAAAAGGAACCTGTTTACCAAAATACCCTATAGGAAAAAGCGTAAGTGTTAACAATCGATAACATAAAACCATACTTCTTTGAAGTATATCAGCATGTCCTGCTTTAACTTTGGTAGTCACAGAGCCAAAACGAAATTTAACTACTTTTAAACAATTCCCTCTTGGATGAGGGTGCATTTTTGTCATTTCCTGACATGGTGAGGTAAAATAACAAAAAGAAGATTTACAAAATAGGATTTAAGAAAATATACTTATGGATCAACACAACACGCAGGTAGATATTGCGAGCATCAATGAAAAAGTGGCATTGGAAAGTCAGTTTGTAGAGCTGCTCGTTAATGAAATGAATAAGGTAATTGTAGGTCAACAATACATGATAGAACGCTTGCTTATAGGCCTTTTAGGTCGTGGGCATATTCTATTAGAAGGAGTTCCTGGACTTGCAAAAACCCTCGCTATTACAACACTTTCTAAGGCAGTAAGTGGTTCTTTTTCAAGAATCCAATTTACACCAGACCTGCTTCCAGCAGATGTGGTAGGGACACTTATCTATAATATGAAAGATGGCGAATTCAATATCAAGAAAGGACCCATATTTGCCAACTTTGTACTTGCAGATGAGGTGAATCGGGCACCAGCTAAAGTACAGAGTGCGTTGTTAGAAGCCATGCAAGAAAAGCAGGTGACCATAGGGGATACCACATTTAAATTAGACAAGCCCTTTTTAGTAATGGCGACTCAAAATCCAGTAGATCAGGAAGGAACGTATCCGTTACCAGAAGCACAAATGGACCGTTTTATGTTAAAAACGGTCATCGATTACCCTACAATTGTGGATGAACAGTTTATCATGCGAGCAAATCTTAAGAAAGATTTTCCTGAGCCTAATGCAGTAGTGTCTGTTGAACAAATTTTACGTGCTCAAGATGCAGTAGAAATTGTCTACATGGATGAAAAGATCGAGAAGTATATTTTAGACATCGTCTTTGCGACTCGTTATCCAGAAAAATACAACTTAGCAGAGTTGAAACCCTTAATTTCTTTTGGGGCGTCTCCTCGTGGATCGATCAACCTTGCAAAAGCCGCAAAATGTTATGCTTTTATAAAACGTCGAGGCTACGTAGTTCCTGAAGATGTAAGAGCGGTAGTACTTGATGTATTGCGTCACAGAATAGGAATCACTTATGAAGCAGAAGCAGAAAACTACACGACAGAAGACATCGTAAATAAGATCGTAAACACGATTGAGGTACCCTAATCTAGTTGACAGTATTTAGTTGTAGTAGGCAGTTTTTATCTGGAACTACTTGAAGAATACTTTTGTTGAAAATTGAAAACGAATAATGAACACACAAGAACTCCTTAAAAAAGTACGTAAGATCGAGATCAAAACACGTCGATTAAGCGATGCTGTTTTTGGTGGCGAGTACCACAGTGCGTTTAAAGGACGTGGGATGACTTTTAGCGAGGTTCGAGAGTACCAGTTTGGTGATGATGTGCGCAATATTGATTGGAATGTAACCGCTAGATACAGTGAGCCCTATATCAAAGTGTTTGAAGAGGAACGGGAATTGACCTTAATGTTGGTAGCAGACATTAGCGGCTCGACACTTTTTGGAACTCAAGAGCAAATTAAAAAAGAAATTATAACAGAGTTGTGCGCTACACTAGCTTTTAGTGCGATGCAAAACAATGACAAAGTAGGCCTACTGCTATTTTCCGACCAGGTAGAATTATACATTCCGCCTAAGAAAGGGAAATTTCATATTCTTAGAATTATCAGAGAATTACTAGAATTTAAACCTCAAGGTACTGGAACAGATGTGGCTGGAGCACTTAAGTTTCTAGCAGGGGTGCTCAAGAAAAAAGCCATCGTATTTGTCATGTCAGATTTTATGAGTGCCGACTATAAAAAAACACTTCAAATTGCAGGTCGCAAACACGATGTTACTGGAATTAGAGTTTATGACCAGCGTGAGGCAGAAATGCCTAAAATGGGACTCGTGCAATTCAAAGATCAAGAAACAGGGGCGTCTCAATTGATTAACACCAGCTCTAAATCGGCACGCATTAAATATGCTGCTTATCACAAAGAATGTGCTGCTTATTTTAAAGATGCGTTCACGAGATCTGATGCAGGCGCTATAGATTTAGAAACCCGAGAGAATTATACCAAAAAACTATTAGGATACTTTAAAGCACGATGATCAAAAAATTAGTGTACATAGCGTTTTTATTTTGCATCGCCATAACTTCTGCCCAAGACCAGACAAAGACGGAGGTAGTTACAAAGGTAGATCGTGACTTGATCAAAATAGGTGAAGAAGTAAAACTGGGAATCAGCGTAGAAGCTGATTTAGGTGATTTGATCATTTTTCCAGAGCAACAGACTATGGGTGCCATGGAAGTGCTCCAAAGTTATCCGGTAGATAGCTTGAGAATCGCCGATAAAATCAGGTTGTTCAAGCAATACGGCATCACCCAATTTGATTCGGGGGATTACTGGGTACCGCGATTGCAGGTATTGAAAAACAACCGAAGTATTCAATCAGATTCTGTTCTGATAAGTGTGCGTGAAGTAGTTGTTGATACTACTAAGCAAGGCATGTTTCCTATCAAGGACTCCGTAGATATTACCGATCGATCTACTCTTTCTTATAACTGGATGTGGTGGTTATTG
>Ga0136655_1000232_pt1 | contig 25229 bp, 21 predicted proteins | sample CPBDNA_2_FD_94863 | JGI IMG/M metagenome (GOLD analysis project Ga0136655, IMG submission 94863) | Freshwater to marine salinity gradient microbial communities from Chesapeake Bay, USA - CPBay_Spr_15_0.8_DNA (version 2) | ecosystem: Environmental > Aquatic > Marine > Coastal | place: USA... | reverse complement strand
GTCTGACTTAAATGCCGAGTAGCAGGTTGAGCGTAAATCTGATGCTCCGTAGCATAACTCATGGCATAATTTACGGCAATGAAAGCTGGAACATAGCCACGCGTTTCTCTGGGTAAATAGGGACTGATCTCCCAGAAAATGGTTTTGCCCCCGCTTTTGCGAATGGCCTTGCGCACATTGCCCGGACCAGAATTATAGGCGGCCAAGGCCAATTGCCAATCGCCGAATATGCCATAGAGGTCTTTCAAATACAAACAAGCCGCTTCTGTAGATAGAGCAGGATCCTGTCTATCATCTGTATAATTGTTAGCCTGTAATCCGTACATTCTACCGGTAGGAAGCATAAATTGCCACAACCCTCTCGCCTTAGCTGATGAAATGGCCGCAGGGTTTAGAGCAGATTCTACCACCGCCAAATGTTTTAATTCAAGGGGCAAGCCGTGCTTTTCTAAGGCCTGCTCGAAAAGGGGGTAGTAATACTCCGCTTCGCCCAGCATTCTCGAAACTTGCTCTCTTTTGCGTACAACATAGAGTTGTATAAAGCGGTCTACGGTACTGTTGTAGTCTAAATCAATTTGACTTTGCTCATTAAGCCAATCAATGCGTTGACTCAAGAGCTCAGCGGAAGGCATCTCAACCGATCGATCCCAAAGTTCATCTCCTTTTTTATGTTTTTTTGGCTTGTGATTCGAACCTAATAAAGACATCATACTGTCTATCCTAGCTAAAGTAGGATCGTTGCGAAAGGCAGTATATAGAACAATGCTATCGGTTGTGGTTTCTACGGGCTCAATTTCTAATTGCGCCTCATTCGACAATATTTCTACTTCTTGGGCATAGCTAAGCGTAGAGAGCAAGCAAGCGCAAGACAGGTATACGAGAGTTCTTTTGAAATTCATTTACTTATTTGAAACATTGAGCAAGATAAGGGCTAGTCGAAGTTTTTATTCTTGACTAAGCTACAATTATCAACGATGAATTGTCAGCCTAATTGCTTGGCTGTTTGAAGCAATTCGAGTTCTGAAAAAGCCTTACCCATAAGCTGGGTTCCCAAAGGAAGCTTAGACGATCCGTAGCCAGTTGGAACACTCACCGCAGGCAGTCCGCAGATGTTGGCTAAAACCGTAAAGATGTCTTCTAAGTACATTACCGTTGGGTCGGTATCTTTTCTATCTAAACGAAAAGCCTCGTGTGGAGTGGTAGGCGTCAGTATGAAATCGAATTTCTCCAAGAGGGTATTCATTTCATTTGTAACCAATCTTCTAGCTCTTTGAGCATTGCCATAATAGGCATCGTAATAACCCGAACTCAAAACAAAAGTGCCTAAAAGAATGCGTCGTTTTACTTCCTTTCCGAATCCTTGGGTACGCGATTTTTTATACACCGCTTCCGGCTCCTCGGCCTCAGAGGCTCTAAATCCATAGTGAACACCATCGAATCGGGCTAAATTAGATGAGGCTTCAGCTGTGGTAAGGAGATAGTAAACGGGAACTAGATAATCTAAATAATCGAAATCAACCTCTTCAACTGTATGGCCTTTCTGCTTCAGTTGTTCTATTTGTTGATGGAAATTCGCTTGTACAGCAGGGTCTAAGCCTTGGTGATTTAAAACCGATTTGAAGACGGCTATTTTCTTTTTACTTACAGGCTCCTCAATATGCTTTGAATAGGAAGGAACCGCTTGCTCAGAACAAGTAGAATCATACTCGTCTTTTCCGGCCATTATTTCCAATAGCAATGCAGAGTCATAGGCATTCAAAGCAAAAGGACCAATTTGGTCGAAGCTGGATGCGTAGGCTATTAATCCGTGGCGCGAAATACGTCCGTAGGTAGGCTTAAGTCCCCATAGACCTGTAAAAGAAGCCGGCTGTCGAATGGACCCTCCGGTATCGCTACCCAAACTGGCATGACATAATCCAGCGGCAAGGGCTGCGGCTGAACCACCTGAGCTTCCACCCGGAACACGAGAGTTGTCTAATGGATTAAGCACTGGACCGAAGGCCGAGTTGAGGTTGGAGGAACCCATAGCAAACTCATCGCAATTGGTTCTTCCGATGATAACAACATCTTCCGCCAACAGTCGCTCGATGGCTGTGCCGGTAAAGAGCGATTGAAATCCTTCTAAAATCTTGCTGCTTGCGCTAACCTTATGATCTTTAAAACAAAGATTGTCTTTAATGGCAATCACCATGCCCGCCAATCGTCCCGCGGTTTTATGTGCAATTTTCTGATCTATCACACTGGCGCGAGCCCTTGCATCGGAAGCAAAAACTTCCAGATAGGCATTGAGGTGCGCAGATTGATCAATTTTTTCAAGAATGCGTTCTACTTCGGCGACCACAGTTAAAGAACCACTTTCGAGTTCTTTGCGGTAGGAAGGATAATCAGAATAGGCCAAGGCTTAAGAATATTTATTCTTTGTCTTTACTCTCGTCGAGCTTTTTGTCATCGTCTTTCACTGCTTTTTTAAATTCCTTAATTCCGCCGCCAAGGCCGCGCATTAATTCTGGAATTTTTCTTCCACCAAAAAGGAGAAGCACCACCACTAAGATGATGATGAGCTGCTGAGGACCAACAATACCCAAAAGTATAGATAGGTTCATGGATTTATTTTCTAGCTTGCAAAGGTAGGCATAATGAGTTGCTCCCCTTCTTCATAGACCAATTCCCTTGGCTTTATTTTGGAGGGTCCTTATCGTACTCGCCCTTATTCTTGTCCATATGCTTTTCGTAGGCATCGTCAACCTTCTTGTGCGGGTCTACACCCGGTTGTTGCGATTTACAAGCCAATCCGATTAAAAGTAAAAGAAGAATGGAGAGTAGAGATGCTTTTTTCATGAGTGTTAAATTTATTGAAAGATCGCAGCTTTTATGCCAAATGAACAACATCTTCGCTTAAGCTGTTTAATTTTGTCGAAATTAACTATTTATGTATCCAGAAGATTTAATTAAACCCATGCGTCAAGAGCTTGTCCAACTTGGTTTTTCTGAAGCCAAGCAAGCAGCTGAGGTAGAAAAATATATTGCTGACGAGAATGCAACCACTCTAGTAGTAATCAATTCGGTATGTGGTTGCGCTGCAGCCAATGCCCGTCCTGCGGTACGCATGGCTTTACAAGCTTCCAAAAAGAAACCGATTAACTTGGTTACTTCCTTTGCGGGCAACGATGTTGAAGCAGTGAATAAAGCCCGCACTATGATGGCTCCTTTTCCTCCTTCCTCTCCATCTATGGCCCTTTTTAGAAACGGTGAATTGGTTCATATGATCGAGCGCCACAATATTGAAGGTCGTCCAGCGCAGATGATTGCCGATAATTTGGTTCAAGCTTTTGAAGAATACTGCGACTAAACTTCGCTTTTTCTGTGAAAAATGCGCCGTTTTCCTTCAAAGGGAGGCGGCGTTTTTCCTTCTTGACAGTCTGTACTGCAACAATGATTGTATTTCTCCGCACAATCGCTACACTGTATAAAAAGTAGATTGCATTGCTGGTTGGCACAGTTCACATGAGTGTCGCACTGCTGGCCACACTGATGGCAATGCGCAATTACATCCTCCGTTATCCGCTCACCTAAGCGATCGTCAAACACAAAATTTTTACCCTTAAAGTGGTTGGGCAACTCTGCTTCTTTTATTTGTCTGAAGTAATCAATTATCCCTCCATGCAGTTGGTTGACATCTTCAAAACCATGGTGTTTTAGGTAAGCACTGGTTTTCTCACATCGTATACCTCCGGTGCAATAAAGCAATATCTTTTTATCTTTTTTGTCTTCTAACATTGAGAGCACTTCTGGAAGTTCATCTCTAAAAGTCTCTGCTTGTGGGAGAATGGCCTTTTCGAAATGCCCTACTTCACTTTCATAAAAATTGCGCATATCCACCACTACGGTGTCGGCTTTTTCCAATGCTTCATTCCATTCTTGAGCAGTGAGGTGCTTGCCCACATTGGTAACATCGTAATCGTCTTCGGTTAATCCATCAGCTACAATCTTGTCGCGCACCTTAATGGCGAGCTTGAGAAAACTAGGTGCCTTCTCCTCAACCGCATATTTTATCGGCATTTGGGAAAACTCCTTTCGATCATTCAATTGCTTGAAGAAAGCATCCCATTGGGGTTCGGGCACATTCATTTGAGCGTTGATTCCCTCTCGAGCAATATAGATTCTTCCAAGACAACCGAGTTGCTGCCATTCTCTGTAAAGGCTGTTTCGCAAATAAACAGGGTCTTCTATTAAAACATAACGATAAAAAGAAATGGTTTTGCGCTTAAATTTTTCTTGGTCTAAACGCTTGATCAGGTCTTCTTTACCATACTTATTGGAAGGGTAAGGTCTATTGTTGTCCATAGTTTGCAAATTTACTTTTGACTAGGAATTATTTACTGAGATAAATCAGCCAATATATTTGCGCTTCAAACCCCCAATAGTATGTCGAAGAAAATTCTTGTTTTAGGCGCATTAGGACAGATCGGAACAGATCTGGTAGATGCGTTGCGTTTGCGATTTGGTGCTGAATCTGTTATTGCCTCCGACATCAGAAGACCTGCGCATGCAGTGGAAGGAGTTTTCTTAGAGATCGATGCCAAAGATCGTGAAGCACTTAGAGCGGCTGTGGTACAGCACGGAATCACGGAGGTTTATCACTTGGTGGCCATGTTATCGGCTACGGCCGAGAAGTATCCGATTGCGGGTTGGGATTTAAATATGATAAGCCTCTTCAATGTTTTGGAATTGGCGAAAGAAGGTTTATTGAAGAAGGTGTTTTGGCCAAGTTCGATTGCTGCTTTTGGTCCTACCTCACCTAAAGATCCCTGTGGTCAGACAGTGGTGATGGATCCGGCAACAGTTTATGGTATTTCTAAGCTTTCAGGTGAACTCTGGTGTAGTTATTATTTCGAGAAGTTTGGGGTGGATGTGCGCTCCATTCGCTATCCAGGCTTAATTAGTTGGAAGGCTGAACCTGGAGGAGGAACTACAGATTATGCGGTAGACATTTTTCACAAGGCTTTGGCTCAGAATAAATACAGTTGCTACATCGCTGCAGAGAGCAGTTTGCCTATGATGTATATGGAAGATGCTATAGAATCTACCATAGGCATTATGGAGGCGAAGGCAGAGGATGTACGCATTAGAACTTCGTATAATATTGCTGCTTTTTGCGTGAATCCGAGAATACTGGCAGAGGAGATAAGAAAGCATCGTCCTGATTTTGAAATTAGCTATGATGTTGATTTTAGAGATGCCATCGCCCAAGGTTGGCCCGCTTCTATACTCGATGAAGAGGCTAGAGCGCATTGGGGCCATAATCCAAAGTTCGATCTTCCTAAAATGGTTGAAGAGATGCTCTCTCGCCTAGCTCAATAAAGGAGCATTCATCGAAAAAATCAAAAGTGTTGTAGCCACAGAGGCAAACAAAAGAGGTCTCTCATTTTCTCTGCAACTAGCTTATTAAATGGTACTAAACAAGAAAGGCCTCGCATTCGCGAGGCCTTTCTTGTTGATCTGAATCTTATTCTTATTTGGTGAAAAGAGTGGCGTCTATCTTGCCATCTACTTTTGCATCTACCAACTTGAACTCCAAATTCATGGGCAATCCCACTGGAACAGAGATAATTTCAGGCATCATAATCCCGCCTTTATCTACATAGTTTTTATAGTCAATGTTCTGTACAATGGTCTCGCCTCCTTCAGAGGTAGAGCTTTCTTGACTTCTCAGCTTCAATCCACTTTCTGCGTCGAAGAAATCAATGCTTATTTCACCATTGTCATTAACCTCTAGCATATAAACCGTTTTACCGCCGATCTCATCCATTCCAACCGCCTTGCAAACCACGCCATTCTTGGCATAGTTTAGTTCCTGTATCCATCCCATTTCTTTCTTTATCGCTGCCAATTGATCTTCCGGAAGGGGAGTTTCCATGCCGTTCTGCATAAATTTAAAGTTGGCTTCGTTCTGTATGGTTTCAATCTTACCCATTGGCCCCATATCTTGAAGCTTATACACTTTGTTTGGGAAAGAGAAGACATCCCTGCTCTTAAGACTAATGCCCTGTATGCTAGCTTCTCTGCTCACCTCAAGGGTTTTGATTGACTGTAACTTTTCAAGCCCACCCAATCCTTTGAAATAATTTGCCAAAATGCTTTCGGCATTTACACCGGCTGGCAATTCAATAGGAGCATCGGTAACATTTCCTTCAAAATCGTAATAGGTGATGGGCCCAAAGGCAGCCACTTTCTTAGAGAAGTCGGCGGATTTACCTACTATGGTAATTCTATATCCATCTGTACTTAAGTATTTCTTGGCTACACGTAGTACATCTTCCTTGGTAACTGCAGCCAACTTTATTAGATAATTCTGATAGTAGTCTTCAGGTAAATTATAACGGTAGGTATTCAAGGCGAAGCTCGAAAGGGTAGAGGGGCGTTCTAAAGAACGTCCGAAGCTTCCTTTTAAAGATTCTTTTGCAGCGGCAAGCTCATCATCGCTTACCATTTCTGTAGAGATTTTATTGATCTCCATCAACAACTCAGTGATGCTGCTGTCCGTTACGTCGTTGCGAACTTCCGCTGTTGTACTTACCGTTCCTACGTATCGGTCGGTATTTATATTGCTATAAGCTCCATATGTGTAGGCTTTGTCTTCGCGAAGATTTTTGAATAAACGCCCAGACATTCCTCCTCCTAAAATCTGATTCAATACTCTTACTGCCATATGATCTGCAGATTCAGGTTGAAGATTGATGGTATGCGTTACCTCAATTACCGATTGAACAGATGCGGGTCTGTTTACGATATGCACCGTATTCGTGCTGGTTGTCGCAGGAGCTGAAGGAATTTCAGTACTTAAAGTAGTTGTGCTTGTCCAATCATTGAAGTATTTCTTCACCAATTTCTTCGCTTCCTTCTTAGAGATATCTCCAACGATAGCGATATAGGTGTTTTCCGGACTTACCAATTGAGCGTACATATTCTTCACATCTTGAAGCTCAATTTGCTCTAAACTGGCTTGAGTCATTACTTGACCATAAGGATGATCTTTTCCAAAAAGTACAGCACTAACTAGATTACTCGATATAGCATCTGGATTTTCCTTCGAAGATTCCAATCCGCTTTCAGACTGCTTTTTCAATTTGTCGAAAGATTCTGATGGAAAACTTGGGTGTAGTACAACGTCAGCTAAAAGTGCAATTAACTCCTCTTTGTATTTGGAAAGTCCTGAGGAAAAAGCACTGGTAGTGCCCGTATTTAGATTAGCACCCATGAAGTCTATTTCTTCATCGAGTTGTTCTTTGGTGCGAGTGGTAGTACCTTCCGTTAGCATTTGTCCCATCATGTCCGCTACTCCTGCCTTTTCACCTTCGTTAATGGGTTTGCGATCCATGATAAGAGAATAGGTAACGCGAGGCAATTTCCGATCTGAAACAACAATCACTTTAAGGCCATTCTTCAGTTCGAAGGTCTCTGCAGTTCCAATCTTCAATTGACGTTCTGGAGCGGGTTTAGGGCGGATGCTACGGTCTAATTGACCAAAAGTTGAAAGACTAAGGCCAATAAAGGCCAAGGCGAATAATATCTTTTTCATTTTCGTGGTATTCCTGTTGGATCTGAATTAGAGACTTCCCGATTCCTGAGACTTAGGCAAGTATTTTAGTTTAACTAGATTGTCTTTGGTGAGATATTTTTGAGCAACGCGCTGAAGATCTGCAGCAGTGATTTTTCTGTATCGGTTGATCTCGGTATTGATGAGGTTGGCATCGCCATAATAAGTGTGGTAATCGGCTAAACTTTCCGCAATACCGGCCATGCTTGAATTGCTGGATATAAAGCTACTCTCCAACTGATTCTGAAGCTTCTGAAATTCACGCTCTCCGATTGGCTCTGTTTTCAATCGCTCTACTTCTGCCAATATGGTGGCTTCTACCTGATCTAGCTCAACGCCCTGATTGGCAATCGCCAAAGTGATTAAAATTCCGGAGGATTCCAGTTGGAAAGGAAAGGCAAAAACGGCTACGGCACTTTGTTCTTGGTCTACCATCTTCTTGTACAAACGAGAGCTCTCTCCTTGAGATAATACTTGTGCCAACATGGCCACAGCGTATGCATCTTCACTGGTTTGACCCGGCGTTCTGAAGCCCATAAAAATACCAGGAAGTTGAATGTTGTCGTACACCACATCTTCAATGCCCTCAGCCGGAAGAGCGGGAGTGGCAAAAGCAGGTTGAACCACCTCAGCTCCACGTGGAATATCGCCGAAATACTTGGCTACTAGTTCTTTTGCAGCAGCAGGATCAATATCACCTGCAATAGATAAAGTGGCGTTGTTTGGAACGTAAAATTGCTTGTAAAAAGTAATAAACTCTTCCAACTTAGCTGCATTTAAGTCTTCCATGCTTCCAATGGGTACCCATTCGTATACCGTATTAGAGAAAGCGCGCTTGAACATATTTTCAGAGAAAGAAGCGTAAGGCTGATTGTCAATTCTCAAACGCTTTTCTTCTTTCACTACTTCGCGCTGTGTCTCAACGCCATCATTGTCTATCTTGGCGTGCAGCATTCGCTCAGATTCTAACCAAAGACCCAACTCCAATTTATTACTTGGAAGAACTTCATAATAGAAAGTTCGATCTTGGCTAGTATTGGCATTCAAGGCACCTCCGTTGGCTTGAACAATTTCCATGTACTCACCGCGCTTAATGTTTTCACTTCCTTCAAACAAAAGGTGCTCAAAGAAATGGGCGAAGCCCGTTCTTCCAACCACCTCATTCTTAGAGCCAACATGGTAAAGAACGGTCACAGCTACTATAGGTGTGGTATGGTCTTCATGAAGAATTACGTGTAGCCCATTGTCTAGGGTGTATTCTTCAAATTGAATACTCTTTTGGGCCTGCATGGAGCTAAGGCCTAAAAGCAAAGAGCCAGCTAATAAAATATTTTTCATTTAATCGGATTTTATTCCAAATAACAGTTAAGCCCCAAATATACTTCGTTTGATTGCTATTAAATTGCATAAGGAATTGTTAAAAGACCGTGAACACATACGACCTTTGCCAAATGCGGGGTAAAGTGTTAAAATCAACGGGTAGCTGGTATATTGTTCGAGACGAAGCGAATAGAATTGTTGCTTGTCGATTGGCGGGGCATTTTAGAACCCGAAACATTAAAAACACCAATCCTATTTCTGTTGGAGATTGGGTTGATTTTGAGGACGAAGCAGACAATAAAGGGTATATTATAGAATTAGAGAAACGCAAGAATTACATCATTCGTAAATCGGTAAATCTTTCTAAGCGCGCTCATATTATTGCGGCCAATCTCGATCAGAGTTTTCTAATTATTGCTTTGGTTCCACCCAAAACTCAGTTGGGTTTTGTAGATCGTTTTTTAGCGACCTCCGAGGCCTACGATATTCCCACTCACATAATTGTAAACAAATGCGATTTGCATACTGATGAGGAAGAAGCAGACTTAGAATATGTGCAGGCAGTTTACGAAAGAGCGGGCTATCCTGTGCATATTGTAAGCACGCTAACAGGAGAAGGAATTGAAAACTTAAAGGCCATACTTAAAGGGCAAACTACATTGGTTTCGGGCAATTCAGGAGTAGGAAAGAGCAGTCTCATTAATGCACTCGATCCAGGTTTTACCCTCCGCACGAAAGAGGTTAGCAAGCAACATTTGCAAGGCCAGCATACCACTACTTTCGCCGAACTCTTTGAACTTTCATTTGGAGCCGAGATTATCGATACCCCTGGTATTAAGAGTTTTGGTTTGTTGGATATGGAAAAAGAAGAAATCAGTGATTATTTTCCAGAGATTTTTGAACTCAGTAAAGAATGTAAGTTTCACAACTGTCTTCATTTAGAGGAACCGGGATGCGCCGTCGTTAAGGCCTACGAGGAAAATCAATTGGCTCCTAGTCGATATGAGAGCTACCGAAGAATGCTGGCATCCGAAGAAGACCAAGGTCCTTATAGACTAGATGAGTTCAACTGAGGTTGAATTGTCATTTAATCTCAACATCTTTTTTCTAAACAAGAATATCAGGCTTTATCAGGGCCGTATTTGTATGGATGATTTCTCCTCCAAAAGCCGAAAGAATTAATTCCCGCTCAATTGAATGCCTAGAATAAAACTCCTTCCAGCTCCAGCTAAACCAGAACTATAGGCTCTATAACGCTGGTCGGTTAGATTGTCTAGTCCTGCCATGATTCTCAAATTTTTATTGAGATTGAATTGTCCTCTGAAATGAAGTGAATACCAAGCGGGGCTGTATGGATTGCCATTGGCATCTGCAGCATAGAGATAATCCTTGTCTTTTTCTTCTTCGGCCATATTCTCATTGCTCAATTCAGCAGAGTATAAACTGAAGAACTCTAAGCTCATTTTTTTATGGGTATAGCGAAGGGCGGTTTTTCCAAAAGTGGGGGGAGCATGCCGCAAGGGAGAAAAGCTTTCATCCTCTAATTCTTCTTCTCCTTTTTGATAACTCAAGCTTGAACTTAGGTTCCAATTTCTATCAAGGCGATATTCTAGTTTCACTTCCAAACCATAAACGTAGGCAGAGGCAGCATTTTGAATGCTTTGAACTTGACTAAGCTCGCCATTATAAAGTATACTATCCGCTCCATTAAAGTTGCTGTTTCTTCTTACCAAGGCGTCTTGCAAAACGGTGTAGTAGGCCACCACATCGATATGAAATTGATCGCCAATACTCTTGTGAATATCTAGTTCGGCCGTATAGGCATACTCTGGTCCTAGGTTTAAATTAGGTACCATGACCGAGCCCGGCTGAGAATCGAAGAATTTACCCACATCGTCTACATTGGGACTGCGGAAGGCGGAGGAAATGTGAGCGCTGAGGTTCCAATTCTTAGGCAACGACCATTCTACCCCTGCATTGGCAGTAAGTGCAGCATTGTTTAACTGATCGGTCTGAGAGGATAAACTTGAAGAAAGTGCGCTCGGAGAGAAATCGGTGAGCATTGAAAAATAGTTGTACCGCACTCCAGCAAAATAATTTCTCTTTTCCTCTACATTCTTTTGCCACGATACGAATAGAGCGGCTGAATTCCACTGCGAATTGGGATATCTACTTCCGCTTGCAAATGATTGTTGCCTAAGGATATTTGTTTCAACGCCTTGTGAGAGAACATCGTTGTAAACCCATTCCGCTCCGTAAAAAATGCTGTTTCCTTTGCCTAATGCCTTGTACAAATCGAAGTTTACAGAATAGGCAATAACCTCTTCTGTTTGTGTTCTCAGAATACTGTCTTGAAAATTCCGATCGATTCGGCTTTCTCCAAAATCTTGACGCGCAAGATTTACTGTAAACCCATCGTAGAGCACATTGGGCTTAGTATGCTTAATGGTGAGTTGATTGAGCATCCATTCTTGTGGTCCGTATTCCCAAACGGCACTTCTTGGAAGGTCATTTCGAGTGCGTATGAGCCGATCGTATCTTCCAAAATTTGAGGTGGTAGAATAGTGGATAGCGTAGATAAACTCTAGAAAAGAATTGGGTTTATAGGCCAATTTGCTCAGAAGATTTTGCTGCTCGTAGCCCGAACCCAATTGCAAAAGCGGATTGGAATTCTGAATGACCACATCGGTTTGGTTTTGTCTTTCTACACTAAAAGGCCTCAGGTATTCATCTGGGCCTTGGGTACCCATTACTAAATCATCGAAATCGGTATAAGAAGCGCTTAGCAACCAAGCCCATTTTTTCTTCCCCAATTTTATGTCGAAATGCTGTGCAATCTCTTTGTTGGCAGAGGCGTAGCGCGTACTTGCATTCCATTCCATTCGCAGAGAATCGTTTTGAGAATAAAGGGGTTTTAAGCTGAAAAAACTCATAACGCCACCAATGGCATCGCTGCCGTACATAACCGATCCAGGTCCGAAGAGAACCTCTGCCTGCTCAATAGAAAATGGATCTATGGATATAATATTTTGAAGATTACCGCTTCTAAAAATGGCCGTATTCATCCGCACCCCATCTACCGAAATGAGCAGTCTATTAGCAGCAAAACCTCTAATCATTGGACTTCCACCTCCTTGCTGACTTTTTTGAACAAAGACCTCACCCGTTTGAGCCAATAAATCGGCTGTGGTTTGCGGCGCAAAGAGCGCTATGTCTTTGGCAGTCAACGAACGAATTTTAAACGGCACTTCGTTTTTTGGCTGAGTCCAACGATTGGCAGAAACCACTATTTGATCTAGGCGAACATTGCTCTCCCGAAGTTGAATTACGAAAGCCAAGGCTTCTATTTCTTGAAAAGATAAACTGAGGGTTTGATAGCCCAATAGTCTAAATTGGATTTTCTCTAGTCCGCGAAAAACCTCAATTTGTGCCTGACCTCTATTGTCGGTGGTTTGGGTTTGCAACGGACTTTCACTCATTATTACAGTGCCAGGCAGAGGCTCTTGCGTATCGTAATCAACTACTTTAATGAGTTGAGCAGAAAGAGAGTTGAATGATAAAAGGCAGTATAAAAACAGAAAAAGAGACACGTATTGCGGCTTCCAACTTGCTTTCATTTGAGCTAATAGAATTTGGTCTAATCGATCTAACGAAAGTATCCTTCTTTCCGTTGGATTTTTAAGTGTGTTAAGATTCTTTTTTCTTCCAACAGTTCATTAAATGATCGTCTACTATTCCGCAGGCCTGCAAATGGGCATAGACCACCGTAGAACCAAGAAATTTAAATCCTCTTCTTTTCAAATCAGAAGAGACACGGTCAGAAAGCTCTGTTTTAGCGGGAACCTCTTCCATAGATCGCCAGCGGTTTACTATGGTTCGGCTGTGGGTGAATTTCCATAAATAGGCATGAAAGCTTCCAAACTCTTCTACCACCTTTAAAAAGGCCTGTGCATTGTTGCGTGCAGACCAAATTTTGAGCTTGTTGCGCACAATTCCAGCATCTAAAAGCAAAAGCTGGAGATCTTCATCCGACATATCGGCCACTTTATGGATATCAAAATTTAGAAAAGCCTTTCTAAAATTCTCGCGTTTCCGCAAAATAGTTATCCAACTCAGTCCGGATTGAAAAGTCTCGAGAAGCAGTATTTCAAACATCTTCTGATCGTTTCGCACAGCTTGTCCCCATTCTGTATCATGGTATTGAACATAGAGAGGATCGTCTCCACACCAAGGACATCTAACGCGATCTGACATTCCGTTTTGCTTTAGTGCCAAGATACTGTTTCTAACGGCTAGAAAGTATAGCACCGAGACAATTTGCCGACGTAAATTAGACAAATCGAAAAATCGATTGAGTGCCCATGGAAACGAACTTGATTAAAGAGGTGGTTGTAATACTGGCATTGGCAGTATTTGTAGTATTGGTTTTTAGAAGATTTAAACTGCCCGTTATTTTGGGCTTTTTACTCACCGGCTTAATTGCAGGTCCCACCGCTTTGCACCTCGCTTCCGATATGGAAGGCATCCACTTTCTCTCAGAAACAGGGGTTATTCTTCTCTTATTTGTCATTGGACTGGAGTTTTCTCCTCGCGAGCTATTGGCCATTAAATCAACGGTTTTGGTAGGCTGAAGTCTTCAAGTAGGACTGAGTATTCTGTTTGCTGTTTTGGCTTCCATGGCTTTTAATCTAAGTTTGGCTCAAGGTGTTTTCTTAGGCTTTTGTATCAGTCTAAGCAGCACCGCTATTGTTCTCAGAGTCCTCCAAGATCAAAACAATATCACTAGTCCGCATGGCAGAAATGCGCTGGGAATTTTAATATTCCAAGACATTGTAGTGGTTCCTATGATGTTGCTTACTCCGCTTTTAGCGGGAGTAGGAGGAAACATTGGCGTAGAACTACTCTGGTTGGGGGGAAAGATGGCTTTGGTTGTGCTTATTCTTTTTCTTTTATCAAAGTACTTCCTTCCAAGCCTTTTAGACCAAGTGGCCAAATCAAAGAGCCGAGAGTTGTTCGTACTTACTACCGTATTAATTTGTTTTTCCATAGCTGGACTAACCTATACCCTTGGTTTATCTCTGGCCTTGGGCGCTTTTTTAGCAGGATTGCTCCTTTCTGATTCAGAGTATAGCCATCAGGCTACAGGCGATATATTGCCTTTTAGAGAGGTCTTCACCAGTTTTTTCTTTGTTTCAATTGGCATGTTGCTCGACTTGAACTTTTTGTTTCAGCATTGGTATTTGGTTTTGCCTTTGGCCATAGCTGTTTCTTTATTGAAATGGTTGGCAGCAAGCTTGGCCGCAGCGGCTTTGAAGTACCCCCTTCGCACCGCTATGTTAAACGGTTTTGCCCTGTTTCAAGTTGGAGAATTTGCTTTTGTATTGGCCGGTATCGGCCAGCTGCATGGCTTAATGGACGAAACACTTTCGCAGTATTTCTTATCCATTTCTATACTTTCTATGGCCGCCACCTCATTTGTTATGAATTATTCTAGCTCTTGGGTGGATGGAATTCTGGATCGTTATATTCCAAAATCATTTCAAGATACAGTTGGCAAAGAAGGCATTGAGCCCTCAATTAAAGCCAGTCTTCAAGATCACATAATAATCATAGGATATGGCCTAAACGGGACCAATCTGGCATTGGCGGCAAAAACGAGCGGAATACCCTATGTAATTGTAGATACCAATGCAGAATCTGTAAAGAAAAACAAGGCATTGGGTGAGCCCATTGTATATGGCGATGCAACGGATGCACACATTTTAGAGCACCTAAAGGTTTACCAAGCGAGAGTAGCTGTGGTGGCCATTTCAGACTCTCAAGCAACGCGAAGAATTGTTGCTTCTATCCGCAGCATTTGCAAAACTGTTTTTGTTGTGGTTCGTACCCGCTGGGTAAGAGATATCGATGAGCTCTTAAGGCTAGGTGCGGATGAGGTGATACCAGAAGAGTTTGAAACCTCTATTGAAATATTTACGCGGGTTCTCAATAGATACTTGGTTCCAGAAGATGAGATTCAATCCTTTACGGATTCTTTTAGAGCAGAGAATTATGAAATGCTTCGTCCGATGACATCGAGAAAGGTTCAACTGAATACTACTCTCAATGTGCCAGAGCTTAGAATCACTTGCCTCAGAGTAACCAAAGATGTACCTGAACTAACAGGGAAAACCCTGCTCGAATCGAAGGTGCGGCAGTTGTTTGATATCAATGTAATGGCCATTCAGCGAAACCATGAACTCATCAGTCATATGACTGCGGATACCTTAATAGAGCGCGACGACTTGCTTTACTTGATCGGAAAACCCTCTTCCATTAGTCGGTTCGATAAACATCTAAAGGCCACGCACTAAACTTTGATCTTCTTGTAGTTTTTAAAGTCGAAGAGGGAGTCTCCTCCAAGCAAGGCATTTTCTAAGAACGAAATAATTCGGTATTTCAATCGCTCGTGCTTGTGAATTTCTCTATCGGTTCGCCTCAAGCCAGAAAACTGAAGTTGATCTTTCCAATGGAAGTCGTTTATCCAATTAAGCATTGCTTTCGGATGGCTTCCTTTAAATTTTGGAATATGCTGTAGCGGGCCATAATCGTAGGCATCGGGTAAGTTTTTCAGCAGCGCTTTTCCCTTTTCAGCTCCATGGTATGTAGCAAAGGTTTTCTTCTTCTTACCACTCATTATTTCAGGCGGACGGGTAAAACCATAGTGATAAACCTGCGCATTTAGCTGAACAACCTGCAATTTTCGGGTTCCTTCACTGCGCTGATATTCCTTATAATTATTCTCTTCAAAGGATTCATAAAGGCGAAAGCTCTGAGCGTCTTTCCAGCTATGGATGGATGGGAGATTGCGGATGATCCGAATCTCTTTTTTATACCAAACATGCGAGTTGTGAACGTGCTCGTAATCTCCCCAGAAATGTAAAAAATGAAACAAGAAGCCTTCCACCTTTGCATTGTGGAGATGGGTTTTCATGGCCTCTTTAATTTCAGCATGGTCTTTTTCGTGCAAAGCCTCATCACACTGTAAATAAACCAGCCAATCTCCAGTACAATATTGTTTTGCAATGTCTGTTTGATGGGCGTACTCTGTATTCTTCGGGTATTTTTCAGAATTCCATTGAGTGCGAACCAGCTTTATTTTGTCAGAGCCAATACTTTTTATGAGTTCTTCGGTTCGGTCGTCTTCATCGTTATTGCCAAGGGCAATAACGTATTCATCTACCAATGCAAGCGCAGAGAGAATACTTTCTTTTACAGGGATGTAGAGTTTATCGGCATTCCGAACAAAGGTAAAAGCACTTATTTTCATTTTATTATCCTTTGGTTCAGCCTATTTTTTTCTCGGAAGCGCTTCTCCTTCATTAATGCGCCAAATCTTAACGGCTCTAAAAAAAACATACCAAGAGGCCTGAGCGCAGAGAATAAATCCAACCTTTCCATCTAAAAACCCCAATCGAAGAATATAATCTCTAAAGAAGGTAAAAAAGGGCTTGAAAACCAGTTGAAAGAAACCCACTTTTTTTATTCTGTTCGAACGATCGTAGGCACCCCAAGTGGTGTACCAATCGCTTTTATCTAGCAAATGCCGAAGGCCTTTGTATGTCAGATGATCTAATTTATTCTTCAGAACTCCAACGTCACCATTGGTAATTACCTCTGCATGAACGTGTTTCTCTTCGTATTTGCAAAAATCTCTATGGAAAAAGCGAATGACTTTATCTCCCTGCCACCCACTAAATCGGATGCGCTTATCCATAAAAATATTCGAACGGTAAATCCAATAGGATTTACAAGACGGAGGGTCTTGGAGCATTTCAATGATTTCTTTTTGGAGAGAAGGAGTAACTCTTTCATCGGCATCTACCAAGATAATCCACTCAAATTGAGACTGAGGAATAGCCCAATTTTTTTGGGAAGCCGAATTGTCATAGGCTCTTTGAACAACTGTAGCGCCCAGCGCACGGGCCTTTTCAGCTGTGCCATCTTTTGAAAAGCTATCTACAACTAGAATTTCCTGAGCGAAAGAAACGCTCTGAATAACGGCTTCAATGTGCTCAATTTCATTGTAGGTGGGAATGAGGGCCGTAATGGGATATTTCATGCGCTATAATCTCTTTCAGAGGAAGAAGGGTTCTTTTAGATAAGCCTACAATTAAAAACTCCACCTAACGGAATAGTATTCTATTAGGTGGAGCGAAGGTAAAACAAAGGCTTTGTTTAGCCTTCGTGCAGTGTTAAAAAGGGCAAACGGCTGTGATAGGCTATTTGACTTGTCATACTCTTGTGGAACATACCTTGTAAAAAACCATATCTACGAGCCAAGAGTGCCAGAAGATCTGCATTCTGTTCTTGGGCAAACTTCAAAATGGTTTTTTCTACACCGCCCACGTCTTCTAATACATGAAAAGAAAGTTCAATTCCGTCTAAGTATTTCTCATAATGGTAGCGGTTTATCACATGTAGCTCCTTGTCGTCTTTGTCTTGAACGTGCACAACAGCGATGGTAGAGCCGAAGGTCTTGGCAATCGATTTTAATTGGCTCAGGGCTGCTTGTTCTCCATTGTTGTTTAAATCACAAGCATAGACTATGGTTTTCCAGTCGTCTATGGTTCCGTTTGCAGGTATGGCCAGCACGGGGCAATCTACTGCATGAAGAATGGATGCGGCATTGCTTCCAATTAGAATTTCTTCAATTCCACTGGCACCTTTGGTTCCTAAGACCACTAGATCTGCATTTTCTTTTTTGGCAAGTTCTTTAACCGCACGAATGGGATTTCCCAAACGAGATTCTACTCTAAATGCCAGTCCACTTGCTTCTAATCTTGCATAAATATCTTTCATGCCCGTTTCTGAATTCTCCTTCATGATTTCAAGGAGGGAAGTAGTCATTACATTTTGGCTGTATGGAATATCATAGGCGTTGAACGCGACTATACTACTACCTGCCTTTTTTGCAATTTCTATTGCTACTTCTAAGGCGCGCAATGCATTGTCTGAAAAATCAGTGGGTACAAGTATGGTTTTCATATAGAGGGTTTATATAACATCAAAGTTATTGTTATCTAGAGAGTGAGATACTGATTGAAGTCAGCATTTGAAAAAAAAAGTCTGGCAAAATACCAGACTTTTTTATCGAAAAACGATAGTTTTATTGTCCTTGGCCCATGGAGAATTTTTTCTCTCCATTGAAGGTGCATAGGTTTTCTGTTTTTATAATGTCAAAGCCGGCTTTTGAAACCTGGGTGCTGAGAGATAAAACATCCGCATAACTTCCAGCCTCTGACATAGACTTAGATGTAAAACGACATCTCCAATGGTCTGTGCAGAAGGTTTCAGGATGTCCGTTTGGATACACTTTCAATCCGCGATTGGTAATCATTTGCAATTTAAAGGAAGAAGAGGTGAAGGCTTCCAATTGTTTGCCAAGCACATTCGGATCGCGTTTGTCACCCGTCCAATGAAGAAAAATATCTACGCCTACTATTTCCTTTTTAGCAGGAACGGTTGGCGAGGCCAAACCTTGAATTCGTGCATTGTCGCCTTTTTTGTAAACGACTGTTTTCAATTTCGTAGGGTTTTGTCCAATGCGTGCAATTACGGCATCGGCAAAGGCAGAGGTTCCAACCTTTTCAGAGCTGGTTCCTTCCTTGAATAAATCGTAGGTGTGCACGCCATCTTCCATAGTGCGCAACCAGGCATTATGAACCTTTTCGGCTACTTCTGATTGACCTATATACACCAACATCTGAATGGCGCCGAGCAACAATCCGCTTGGATTGGCCACATCTTGACCCGCACGTCGTGGGGCAGAACCGTGAATGGCCTCAAACATGGCATAGTCTTGACCAACATTCGCACTTCCACCTAAACCTACAGAACCTGTAATCTGAGCGGCAACGTCTGAAAGAATATCTCCATATAAATTTGGCATTACAATAACGTCGAAGTTCTCAGGTGTATCAGCCAATTTGGCTGCGCCTATATCTACAATCCAGTGCTCGCTTTCCAAATCGGGGTATTCGGCGGCAACCTCATCGAAAATCTTGTGGAACAAACCATCCGTAAGCTTCATGATGTTGTCTTTGGTAAAACAAGTTACCTTTTTGCGGCCGTAAGCTCTGGCATATTCAAACGCAAAACGAACGATTTTTTCTGATCCAGGAGAAGAGATTAACTTCAAACACTGAGTAACCTCATCGGTTTGTTGGTGCTCAATACCTGCGTAAAGATCTTCCTCGTTTTCACGCACAATAACTAAGTCCATAACAGGATGCTTGGTAGCTACATATGGACTGTAAGAAATGCAAGGGCGTACGTTGGCATATAAACCCAAGGTCTTGCGGGTGGTCACGTTTAAGCTTTTGTAACCTCCACCTTGCGGAGTAGTGATGGGTGCCTTTAAGAAAACTTTGGTACGACGGAGCGAATCCCAAGCCTCTGGAGCAATACCTGCAGTGTTTCCTGCGAGGTAGACTTTCTCGCCTATATCTATAGTCTCAATGTCTAATTGAGCGCCTGCTGCCAATATGATTTTTAATGTTGCCTCCATGATTTCGGGCCCAATGCCGTCTCCATGTGCCACTGTAATGGGTGTCTTTGCCATTTAAATTCGATTAGATTTTTAGAAAAGCGAAGATAAGGATAAGCAATCGGGCCTCAATAACAATTTCTTTCCAAGCCTATTTTGCTGATGTACATTTGCCACCATGCTCTCAAAGAAAGCGAAATACGGGATTAATGCACTTCTTCTTCTAGCGAAGAAAACAGAAGCAGAGCCTGTTACTATTCATTTAATCTCAGAACAAGCTTCGGTACCCCAGAAATTCCTGGAAAATATTCTCTTGGATTTGCGCAAAGCAGGTATTTTAGGAAGTAAAAAAGGTCCTGGGGGTGGATATTATATGATTAAATCTCCAGACGACATAAATCTCGCCGATGTAATGCGCCTCTTTGATGGTCCTATTGCGCTGCTTCCTTGTGTTACTCACAAATACTACGAGCGCTGCGATGAATGTCAAGACGAAGAAACCTGTGGTTTGCGTGATGTTTTTCTTGAACTCCGCAATGAAACCGTAGAGCTTTTGAAGAGAAGTACTTTGAGCGATATCATGCGCCGAGAGAAGAAACTAAATCCATCTGACTAAACTTTTTGTGGCTGTAGGCTAAAGCGAAGTTCCTATGACTCAAAAAGAAATTCAGTCTACACTTAAACCCGCCTTGCAATGGTTTAGGGGAAATGGTTGGAAGGCTTTTCCTTTTCAAATAGAAGCCTGGCAAAAGGTGTTAGAGGGGAAGGAAGGTATTGTAAATGCTCCTACAGGAAGTGGCAAAACCTATTCGCTCTTACTTCCTCTATTACTCAAAGCAAATACCCCTGAAAGAGGCCTAAAGATTATTTGGATTAGTCCCATCCGTGCACTCACTAAAGAAATTTTACAATCCGCAGAAAGGGCGGCCTTCGCCCTTGGGTTGGATATGCGCATTGAAATAAGAACGGGTGACACTTCTCAGTCTGAAAAGGATAAGCAAAAGCGCCGAATGCCTGAGCTCTTAATAACCACCCCAGAAAGCCTACATATTCTCTTCGCACAGAAACAACATTCCCAGCATTTTAAGTTGGTACAAGCCGTTGTAGTAGACGAATGGCATGAACTCATTGGCACCAAAAGGGGCAATCTTATGGAACTAGCCCTTGCCCATATCCGATCCATTTCGCCTGCACTAAAATGCTGGGGAATCTCTGCAACAATTGGAAATCTCAATCAGGCTTTAGAGGTTTTACTCGGAGGCAAAAGCAAAGAGGCTGTTTTAATAAAGGCAGACATCCACAAGCATATTGAAATTATTCCGGTTCTTCCAGAAAGCCTAGAGAAATTGCCCTGGGCAGGCCATCTAGGACTTCAGCTTTTGCCCGATTTACTGCCTTTAATTGAGGCTTCCAAAACAGCTTTGGTTTTTACGAATACCCGTGGGCAAGCCGAGATGTGGTACCAGCGATTACTCGATGCTGAGCCCGACCTAGCTGGAAGGTTGGCTTTGCACCATGGTTCAATCAGTAAGGAGCTTCGATTTTGGGTGGAAGACGCCTTGTTTCAGGGCAGTATTAAGGCGGTAATCTGTACTTCTAGCCTCGATTTAGGGGTAGACTTTCGTCCGGTCGATCGTATTTTCCAAATTGGAAGCCCCAAAGGGGTTTCACGCTTTTTACAAAGAGCCGGAAGAAGTGGTCATCAGCCCGGTGCTAAAAGTCAAATTTATTTTGTGCCTACCCACGCTCTCGAATTGCTAGAATCTGCGGCCTTGCGAACGGCGATAGAAGAAGAGCTTATTGAAGATAGACTTCCCTATACACAAACCTTTGATATTCTTCTCCAATATTTAACTACCCTAGCCGTTTCAGATGGGTTTTACGAAGAACCACTCTACCAAGAAATTATTTCAACCTTCGCCTTTAACGGGCTTTCGAGAAAGGAGTGGGAAGAATGCCTTTCTTTTTTAACGAGCGGTGGATTGCTAGAGGCCTACAATGATTTTCACAAATTAGTGCGAGACGAAGACGGCCGATATTTCGTCCAATCAAGAAAAGTGGCCATGCGACATCGGATGAGTATTGGTGCTATTGTGAGTGACACTATGCTCAGAGTGAAATTAAAACGCGGTCCTGTTTTAGGACATGTGGAAGAGTATTTTATCGGAAAATTGAAAAAAGGAGATGTTTTCTGGTTCGCGGGTCAGAATTTAGAACTGATTGAGATCCGCGAGATGACGGTGAATGTGCGTCGTTCGGATAAGAAAATGGGCATTGTTCCGGCATGGAATGGCGGAAGATTGCCCCTTTCAGCTCAACTAGGACAGATGCTTAGGAGAAAGTGGGTAGAAGCAGCAAAAGGGGGCGATGGACATCCAGAATTGGCTTTATTACAACCCATGATTCAATGGCAAAAGGAATATTCCGTAGTTCCAAATGAGAAGCAGTTTCTCATAGAAAGATTAGAAAGTGATGAAGGATTTCATCTTTTCTTCTATCCTTTTGAGGGTCGCTTGGTGCACGAGGGCATGGCCTATCTAATTGCTTGGAGAATAGGGCAACACCAGCCTTGTTCTTTTTCCATTGCTATGAATGATTATGGATTTGAACTCCTCTCGGAGCAAGCCATTGATTTGGATTCAGATCTTCTGCAAGCGCTTTTTTCTACGGATAACTTAATAGAGCATATTAGCACTAGTGTAAACGCATCGGAAATGGCGAAAAGACGGTTTCACGACATCGCCTATATTGCAGGAATGGTATTCAGAGGCTATCCCGGGCAGAAAATCAAAGAGCGGCATCTACAAAATTCAAGTGCCTTGCTTTTTAAAGTGTTCGAAGAATATCAACCCGACCATATTTTATTGAAACAAGCCTATTCCGAAACCATGGATTTTCAACTCGAAGAGGGAAGACTTAGAAAGGCTTTGGATAGAATAAACAGTCAACAGATTCTTTTAGAAGACATTAAGTATCCAAGTCCTTTGTGCTTTCCCATCTTGGTAGACCGATTGCGTCAGAAGATGAGCAGTGAGCAGTTAGAAGATCGAATTGCTCGAATTTTGGCTCAGAGCATAGAATAATGGATAGTCTTTGTCATTTAGAACAGATTTCAGCAACCCAAATTCAGGCAAAATGGGCGGGAGAATCTCTTCAGTTGCACTTTGACTTTTCACTGCAAATTGCAGAGAAGTACTGTGTGGTTTCGGACCTGCATCTAGGGAAAGTACAGCATTTTCGAAAGAACGGAATTGCCATTCCAACCGCCTTAAGAGCCGAGGGCTTCCTTCAGCTTGATAGACTAGTTCAGAGGCATAGGCCCGCAAATCTGGTCTTTTTGGGTGATCTCTTTCATTCCGATCCCAATTCAGAATGGGATGAATTTTTTAATTGGATGGAATTGCGACCTGAGATAAACTTCATCTTGGTGGTGGGCAATCACGATCGTCAATTCACCCATTCCAGTTATGCACAGCGAATAGAATCTGTTGCGGAGCTGCAAATCGGTCCGTATTTATTGTTGCACGAAGAGGATAAAGAAAGACCCGATGCCTTTCAGATTTCTGGCCATATTCATCCAAAAGTTCGAATTCGGGGGAAAGCGAGACAATCGATCAGTATGCCCTGTTTTCACTTTGAAAAGCGCAATTTATACTTGCCTGCTTTCGGTCAGTTTACAGGAGGGATGCATATAAAAGCCCAAAAAGGCTCTAAGAGTGTAGGTCTAGCCGCAAATAAATTGTGGCCACTAGAGCATTGATTTAAAGAACGTCCAACACTTCGCTTACGCTTTGCCACTTGAGAATCATTTCCTTGAGTTCGATGATTTTTAGGGGCTTAGTCATAAAGTCATTCATACCCGATTAAATGGCAAGATGCCGATCTTTTTCGGTTGAATTGGCAGTAAGAGCAATAATGATCGGTCTGTGCTTTACCTCATCAACAATTTTCCGTGTAGACTCAATACCATCCATAACGGGCATGCGCAAATCCATAAATACCATATGAAAATTGCCATCTCTTACCTTCTCAAAAGCTTCTTTGCCATCCTCGGCCATATTGGGGTGAAGTCCGAAACTGTTGAACATCATCTCTATAAGCTTTCGATTTACTGGGTTGTCTTCTGCAACTAAAATTCGGAGCTTTTCATTTATTTGTCTACTAGACTCTTCAACGGGCTTTACAATTTTTTCTAGAGGAATCTTAAATCCAAAAGAACGAGCAGGAGTTCCTTCCACAAAAACACTTCCGCCCATTGCCTTAATTATCTGAGAAGAAGTAAAGAGTCCAAGAATATGACTGTTTGATTTTATCGCCTGAATATCAATGAATCGTCCGCTTGTGTCTTCGTAAAAATCAAGCAATCTTGAGCCTAGGCTTCCAGCAGGAATATCAAATCGCACCTCCAAAAGCAGTGCCTCCGTGGTTTCCCTTACGCACTTCATGCCAAACTGAACCTGGCCCAATTCAACATTTCGAAGAACCGTTCCTCCCAAATGAGAAAGCACCTGTTTAAATTTCATGCTATCCCCGCGAACGGCATGGGGAATGCTATTATCTAAAGAACCAACCAGCTCTATAGGTTTGGTGCCTTTAATTGTATCAAGTGAAGTTAGTAATCTGTTGTATACTTCGTGAATATCAAAAGACTCCTTCTTTACGCGTATATCGTCTGACTCGAGCTCTGAGAAGCTCAAGATTTCATTTATCACAGTGGTAAGTTGCTCGGCATGTTTGCGAATGCTAATCATTTGACTGCGCTCCGTCGCATGGGTCATCTTGTTCTCCATCAAAGTGGAAACACCCAAAATGGCATTTAAGGGAGTCCGTATTTCATGACTCATATTTGAAATAAACTCGGTTTTGCTTCGAGAACTTGCTTCCGTTTTCCAAAGCAATCGCTGTTGGTTTAGTCCAAATCGATACGATAGCAATAGCGACTGAGAAAGGAAGAACCCGATGTAGAGTATGATTAAGATTTCGGGTTGAGGAGGAATAATTTGCCAGAACTCTAAAATTAAAACAATAAAGGCAGAGGCCAGTAAAATGCTCGAGTTCAACGCCAATTTTGCTCCCATCCGCCTGCGCCAAGCAGCGAGAATAAAGACAAAAAGGCCATAAACTGTAAAAAGAAGGGCGGCAATAATATAATATTAGAAAAGGGCGGTGAAGTAATAAACGGGCAAGAAAACAACAACCGCTTGAAAAATAGAGACATAACGGAACAAACGCAGCGTCTGCTTATTCATTTCCTCGGGGTAAAGATGCCTTAGAAACTCGGCAAACAGCAAAACAGAAATGTAGAGCGATAAATACTCTAGGCGAATGGCGATGGAAAACGGAAAGTTTGGGAGCAGTTCATGGAGTACATAGCTCTGACTTCCAATAACTCGGTAAGAATAAAATATACAGAAAAGGCTGAAATACAAAACAGTAACATCTCTTCTGTCGTAAAGAAAGAGACCCAGAAAAAACAAGCCACCAATGACCAATCCTCCCGATAGCAAGGTGGTTAAAGCGGCCTCTCTTTTGTTTTTAAAATTGAGTGAAGAGAAATTGTCGAGTATTATTTCCTTTCCCATTCCCCCTTTGAAATGACTAAAATTGCTAATGTGAAGAACCAAGTCTAAGGTGTCGTCTACCTCGGTAAGGGCCACAATTCTAGGTATCCATTTTGGTTTTGAAGTTCTTGCTGTTTTGCCCGGAACACCATTTTCAGATATCAGTTTTCCGTCGAGATACAGTCGATAGGTGGTGTATGCTTCTGGAATCTTCAGGCCCATT
>Ga0136655_1000230_pt1 | contig 25383 bp, 18 predicted proteins | sample CPBDNA_2_FD_94863 | JGI IMG/M metagenome (GOLD analysis project Ga0136655, IMG submission 94863) | Freshwater to marine salinity gradient microbial communities from Chesapeake Bay, USA - CPBay_Spr_15_0.8_DNA (version 2) | ecosystem: Environmental > Aquatic > Marine > Coastal | place: USA... | reverse complement strand
CTACCGATAATAATTGTGCTACTGACGTTAATTGTGCTACTGACGTTAATTGTGCTACTGACGTTAATTTTTCTACCAATGATCAAAATACTGGCCTTCATCTCGCATCAACTATGAAGTTAAATGGTGGAAAGTCCGATTTCGAAAAAGTTGTTGCGATGTGGGCTAAAATTGACGATATAACAATTAATACCGGTCAGGTTTTAGCACATACTTTATCAATTTCTGATTTTTTCAATGGAAAAATATCCCGTGATCAAATTTTAAAACTTAAAAGTATTAATGGGCGAATCTTATATAAAAAATCATCTAATAGACTTTGTAAGTTGGTTCGGTTACCATTATTTTCGGATAAAGTAAGAATAATTTCAGGAGTTCCAAAGTGGAGTAAAGAAACGGCCACACAATTAGTAAAACAAATTGACTTCAAAGATCTTACCGATCCTGAATGTCCATTACCAACAGTCAGGCTAAAGCAGAAATCCGGTAAAGAAATTACGGTGGGCCCTAATAGGATCCAGGAAATTCGCGACCTATTGAATTATAAGAAATGAAGAAATTATTTATATATTTTCAATTTGATCACTCTCGATATCAACATTACGAAGGCTAAATGGGTCATGTGCCTGATCGCCTTCTTCTTCTTGAGAACGATCTTCAATATCTTTTAGTACATCTTCACCAACATCACCAACTTCATCACCAATATCACCAAATTCTCCATCGTTTTTTTCCCAATCGAGTTTTTGATCTTCTTGGAATATACCAAAGTTAAATTTTCCGGGTTTGCTCATCATTTTTTCACTACGCAAAACATACTTCATAGTATTCATAGCGGTTAATTGGGCTATGTTATGTATTGACTCGGTTTCATAAATGGACACAAACATTCTACATATCGATTCAATTATAAATTGTAATAAAACTTCTGGGGAACGATGTTTACGAAATTCCTGAATCTTTTTAGTATAATTATCAGTGACATCTGGTAAAATATTTTCTAAATCTCCGTATTTGTCATTAGGCAATCCAGCTTTCTTAAATAGTTCCTCGTTATTTTGAGAAAGTTTTGGACTCCTTGCATTATAACGAATCTTTGTATAATGAATAATAAAATCACGAACTCGAGCATCGGCAGAGAGAATTCTATTATCTGATAACTTTTCGGGTGGAGGCGGGGCACCAGTTCCGGTTTCGATATCGTTATATGAGCGTGATTCACTAGCACCTATCGACTCCAGAATATTAATAGTAACTTTTAGAAATTTTGATGCTTTTGTTATAAATGAAAAATTATACTTATATTCTTTAGCAAAAGATTCAAATTCTAAAGTATTTTCAATATTAGTTGATCCTGCATATTCACTGAGTGGGGAGTATTTTAATTGATCAATCTCATTCTTAAAAGTTAAACCGTATTTATCGAAATAGGTACGAGCTTCTTGAGGGTAACTTTGATATGAAAGTGTAATAATACTACGCAAATTACACTTTACACATTGTCCATTTTGAAAATCGTGAAGATCACCCTCGGGGCAACGAGTGGCGTAAAATGAGTAGAACATTTTAAATTCATTAAGTGCGGATAAAGAAACTAATACTTTTTTAGAGTCGAGTTTATGAGTTTCCGATCTCAAAACTCCACATATGGAACATTTGTCATCTACCCACTTACTATCTTCACCTCTGGTCGTAGCTGATATACCATTTTTTAAATTCTTAATTAAATCTTGAAAATTTAATTCTACATTAGCGCCATTTTGGCGGTATATGAAAATATTGAACTTATGGGGTTGACCGTTCTCGTCGTAAAGATAAGTTGATTTGAGATTTTTAATAACAAAACTATGATCTTTTTTTCCAATACTTGAAGAATATGCTTTCAATTTATGCAATTCCTGGATAAGATATGATGCACGCTCACGATTACGATACTCTTTTAAAGCTAAGTTATATTCGATTTTAGCATCCTCAGAATAAATATTTGTAATATACATTGAAAATAAACGATATGATTGAATATATTGTGCAGAAAGTAATGGTTCCAAATCAGGGCTAATTCTTCGAATATTTTGTATTGATAACTTTTGCAATTTTTTCTGAGATTGTGGTTGTGGTTTAGACTTTTTCTGAGATTGCGTCTGTGATTGTGGTTGTGATTTTTGTTGCGATTTAGACTTTTTCTGAGATTGCGTCTGTGATTTACCACCTATTCGTACTCCAATAATATGACTAATAATATTTGAATCATGTTCTAATACCTGCGAATCAAACTTAGTCATATCTTTACTTAAATTTTTAATCATATCACCTTGACGGATTTTATATAGTTTTGAATATGCATTGAGTTCCGGTTTCTTATATATAAATTCGAGTTGTTGCCCTATTGGTATTGTAATGTTCAATGATCCTTCCGAAAATGTTCGCATATTTTGTAAATATTTAGATTTACGAGCTGATATTATTTTTTTAACTAAATCAGGCATTGAATATCCCACAACTAGTTTGAATTCATCCTGTGCCTCTTCTGGTGTTTTAGGTTCGTGTTTTGGAAGTGATCCGACTACCTTTGCAACTATTCTGGCATAATGGTATGTAGGATCAAGCATAACCATCTCTCGAACAATTGACTCATAGTCTGATGATTTGTTTATCATTATAGATGGGGAAGTGGCCGTAATAATTTTGAAGAAATCACGAAATTTACTTGCAATATATTCCGGAGTTACCCCATCAATATGCGATAGTATATGTACGTATGTATCCATAATGAATTTCATGATGAATTCTGCATATTGGCTAATTTTTAAGTTTGGTTTAACTCCTTCAAATCCTATTTTTTTTTGCGCAATTAGATGCAATATGTATGCGTATATTGCAATAATGGAATATAATTTTGCATATATATCTACCTCTTCTGTTTGATCCTTAACTATCTTCACCTTACGACCTTGTTTAATTGATTTAGTATCATATTTTACTAAAATTGGATGTAATACATTTGATAAATCAGATGCGAATTTCTTTGGATCGACTAATGATTTGAAACGTATGAATTTACTAGCTAGCATAGTTTCTGCCCATATTAATTTTTTTAATTCACTTTCGGTATGACCAATAGAACCATATATTTCTGAAGTTCTTTCTTCTCTAGTCTGCGTAGCTAATATTTCTCCACATATTTTACAATAGTATGCATAACTATCACTTTCAGTAAATCCATTAATCGTTGTTATGGCGTATTTCATAAGTTGATTTTTTATATTTTCATAGGATTTATTATTCGATTCTGCGATTAGCATTTCGCGTACGTGGGGGCAAATAATATTAAATTTGCAAAAGCGGCATTTAATCCAGCTAGTAGAGGATTTATTTTCGGGTATTTTATCAAAATACGAAGTTAAGTCCTTTAACACTTTCATAGTATCACTCATAGATACTTCATGTCTTAATTTTGAAGATAATTTTAGATGTGGGCATTTATTATCCAATTGCTGTTTCCAATAATTCATTCTATTTTCGTATTCTGTTTTTACAAGTTCTCTCGCTCTGGCATTTTTTAATCTATTTAATATATTATCGGGACTACCCACGAAGTCTCGAGTTGGACTGGATTTAATAATATCGTCAACAACTTTTTTACCAAATAAATCTTCAATGATCTTTAAATACTGTTTAATTTTTATCTTTTCCTTAAATTGAAATTCATCCACCCTGGCTAGTGCAGACAGTTCTTCGTTACGCATTTTTTTGTGGTCAAAGAAGTCTTTAGCCATATCCGACTCCCGACCATTAATTAAAATATCATGATAAATAGGCAAACTTCTGGTTTGAAATAGTGTCGATAATATGGTAAGCCGATAATAAGTTTGATTACTATCATTAGTGACTGGAAATACTTCATGTAGGCGATCAATTAAGTAGCGCAGTCCTTTACTAATTTCTATAGTGGGTATTTGTATATTTTTTGTTTTCGCCAAACGAGTTTCTTGTTTTTGAGGATTTTCTAGGTATAATAATATATTATTAAATGCATAACCAAATACATAATCCATTATGAAAATATACTGATTAAGAATTCGTTTAACTGTATATTCGATCATCTCCTCTGTAGTGAAAAGAATTTTTTTCTCTTTCATGAGCGATAGAGTTTCATACTTTTGAATTATCATGATCGCCAATTCGGTCATTTCGAATTTTCCTGTTCTTATAACGCTATCGATATCTGACCGCATACCTCCAGAAATTTGGTATAATATATCATTTCCAAATCTTCTCATATCAGTTTTCAAACCTGTAATATGTAAAGTTTCACCTTTAGCAAAACTTATAACCTTCCCAGATTCGCTTATAGCCTCCAATCTCCTAGGTGATTTTATTTTTATATAATTGACATCATCTTTATTATCAGAAACTATTGGAATTATAGCATCGGTCATCAATATAGTTCTAAATATTATACGGAGATTAATAGAACCTGTATTTTTTAATATCGATTCGTTAATTTCGAATGCTCGCACTAATATAGCAAGATCATACATTGTATTTGCGTCAATAAGATTTTGTAATGACGGTGGTAAATTATTGCGAGCAAATTCTATATTGAGCAAAACCATTAATTCTTCAAGATCCACTGTTTCAAAATTCGGCAAATCGGGATTCATTTTCATAACTCTATATTTTCGGGAAGCCTTTGGAACTATTCCGGTTTCGGTATGGATACTCTCTACTATATTTGCAACGTCTGCATCGTTACCCGAAGCATCTGCATAGTTACTTGATACATCCGCATCGCCATTTGCGACATTCGCGTCGTTAGCACTTTTTTCACTCATTTATGGTATAGACTATTTTTAGTACTTGTGTAAAATTAAGTAAGTCGAAGTTAGTAAAACTTGTTCTATAACTTAAGTGATATAGACCTTTCAAATCGAAACTAGTCGAGAGATTATGTATTTTTTTTATACGTTTTAGTAATCTGCAATTATACCATCTAGAGAAATGTATTATTATATTATAAGAAGATATTCTAACTAACTACCCCACTAAGCGTATTTGCAGTTAAAATGTCTACCATTTGTGAAGTTCTTGATATTCTGAAGACCCTAGCGAAGAGAGCCGATCGCGATCGCCAAACACCTATGGACTGGATTTTCCGTAAATCACACGCAGAGAAAATCCGATTTAGGTATGACAAGAACAATAAAAATGTCGATGACGGGGCAGCAAAAACTAACAATAAGGAAAATAAATATAAGAAAGCAGATATATCAGTTTCCCGTGACGGAAAACTTAATATTCATAAAGCATGTATGCATATTGAGCCATACCAAGAAGTCGGAAGGATTATGCTTTCATGTAACCCCGCTGTTGTTAAATACAAAAAAATACACCTGGAATGTAGCGGAGTGGTTATTGATGCTAAAACATGGAAACCACTAGCAATCCCCCCAAAAAATTTCATACCGAATCCGAGAGCAAATATTGTGACAGAACATCTGAAGAATGACTTATATGATATCATTAGGGTTGAGGATGGGACTATTGTTACATTATATTCTTGGGAACATCCAAGCGCGGGCCCGATATGGTGTATGACAACTAGTAACGGATATGATGTATCTCCTTACAAGTGGGTTGGGGAAAAAACATATGCTGAAATGTTCTATGATATGTTAAATAATTATTATAATACCAATGAAGAGAGTTCAGCAGAAAGCGCAGAAGGCGCAGAAAGTGATAAGTTTTCATTCGAATTACAACGTGGTTTACTTGGTGAAAATGATGTTCGTCTAAAATTCAGTGGTTTGGATACAAACTATTGCTATACGATAGGATTTCATAACAAAACATTTCATCCACTAAGATGTGATAATGATATAATGGGTTGGAAAATACGCGCATTTAATTTGATTAATATGGAAACTGAAGATTTTCCAAATGGTGCATTCGAGAAACTGGTAACTCAAAATAAAAACGAATTACAAGGACATGAAAAATCTTATAAATATATAAAAAAATTATGTGGCGATTCAACAATTTCGGAAGCTGAATTGCACAATTGTGAAACTATCGATTCGAAGTGGAGGCCTTGTTATGGATACATCCTCAGATCTCGAGATAGATCTATTACTGGAATGCATTCTGACATACTCATTGAATCAAAACTCTTGGCAAAGATTCGCAGATATTTGTATCAACAACCTAATAAATATATAAGTAAATATCTTAATGAAAATTCAAGATTCGAATATAAAATATTATGTTCATATTTAACTCCGGTTAATAGAGATGATTTCTTAAGATTATTTCCGCAATACGAAGATAAATATAAAACGTACAAAAACTTTATATCTACTCTGGTAGATGAAATGTGTAATATATCACATCAGCAGATATTCTCCAGTAAAAAATCTAAAAATAAAGAATCTGCAATGGTTAATCTTGCTAAAGAAGTTCTAGGGTATATCAAAAAATTTGAAAATATAAATACATCAGCTTCTGGAAATAAGACTGTATTACTCAACTATGCTTTACACCCATCATATGCTCTTTTATATATGAATACAATGAATACAATGGATACGGGGGAGAAACCCGAATAAATACCGAATAAAATACCTAAAAAAATACCCGAATAAAATACCGAATAAAATACCTAAAAAAAATATCCAAATAAAATACCTAAAAAAATACCTAAAAAATACCTAAAAAATACCTAAAAAAATACCGAATAAAATACCCGAATAAAATACCTAAAAAAAAGTATTCTTCAGGTATTTTTTTTATCAAGAAAAGTGTTATATTAATTAAATATAGCACTATATAGATATATAACTACATCAAATTAAGGAATATTTTTATTGTAATACTATAAATGTCTTCCCAACCCTCATTTGATTTGTCAAAGTCCGTAAGTAATGCCCCTAGAAAATATAAACCAAAAACACAACTGACCGAAGAAGAAAAGAAATCTAAACTTGCCGGTTATGTTAGGATAGATAAGGAATTTTGGACATTTGTTAAATATAATTCACACATCAGATATATTAAAGTAACTGGCGAGTTTGTAACTGGTGGTTTTGTTGCTAAGAACCCCCTAGTTATTGCACCCAATGCGAAGGGTGATCAGGATGCAGATCAAGCGAGTAGCCATATTAAGCTTCGCAATTCTTTCAATCCTAAGATTAAAGGGTATTTAGAATGGATGGTATCCTATAAAGATATTGCTCATTTATATGTAAAAAGTGATGCGGTTTCATTACAATTGCAAAAAGATTTACGTTCTGCAGTTAAGCAATTGAATGATAATATACATAAGGTTGCCATTTTTACAAAACAGGCTACTAATAAGTAACTTGGCAATTATTTTTTATTACGACGAATAGAATGTTTTTTTGCGGCATTTGTGTCGACCATCCTAAAGGGTTTCATTTTTTCTATAAGCATCGGTTCTTCAAATTTAAGACCCTCGCTACCTTTTGTTAGGTAATCATCCATCAACTTATTTATATCTTTTCCGTCTAATCCGTCTATATCAACATCTTGATGGATATTTTGCATAAAAGAAACATTCTTTGGTATATTTGGCATTAAATGTTCACGCGCAGTATGTGTTCGTTGCATGAATCTGTGGGTCCTCCCATCATCAAACAAATCATCGAAACATGGATTTGGATATAGATTAGAATTACTCATATTTTTTATTATATGTGATATACATAATATAATATTTATTTAGTTTATTGAAAATTTGTAGTTTTCACATTATCTAATAGGATAAATTCCTACTTGTGATAGAAGCATACGATCGCCAAGTGAGAGTACACTTGGTACTAAAGTATCGCCAATCTTAGTGTAGCCGGCATATCGCGGACCGGATCTAGATATTGCCGTTAAAATAGTAAGTGCGTTAGATTTTGAAAAATTGGCGGGTATTGCGACTCTTAATCCGGATAGCCAATAAAATTTGAACTTATTTGGATCGATATAAGGAACTTTGTAACGTGCAAAACCGATAGGAACATTCCTAGATGGAGGATCATTATCTGAATATTCCAAATCATAAGATTTAATTTCACTTCTTATTCCATTTGCGCAGCTATTATGACATTTGTCTAGCCTCCCGCCTTTACAAAATAAATTATTCTTACTTAGCATGGTTTTATAAAACTTCCCATCAAGAACTTCACCAGATGATCTATTATTATCCTCGTATTGGTTATAAGCTTCCTGTTCAGCAATATACTTTTTTTTCATGGCTGTTTGGTAACCGGCATTTAATTGGGCAAGTTGTAAAGCCTTTTGTTCTTCAAAGGCAGTTGCAACTGCTTGTTGAATTACTCGAGATGTCATAGTTTTACTCGAGATGGAACTATAGATTTAGAAAATATATAAAAAAGTGATAGTAGATAAGGTGTAAAAAAAATAGTAAGTAAAAACTAAAATACTTCATTCAAATAGGTAGAGTAATATTATATATTAATCGTCATCACTATACATAGAATAATCTTGATTTCTGTATTCCTGATCGGAATCGTCCTCTGTATAATAACCAGATGAATAGTGATAACTTTCCGATGAGTCAGAGACATAGTCGGAGTCGGAGTTGATTGGGATGTTAGGAGGGTCATTATTAGGCATATTACTACTTTTATTATTAGTATTATTATTAGTATTATTAGTATTATTAGTATATAGCTATTATAGCTAGAAACTATAGATTATATACTATCTTATAATTACTAAATTCAATAATTCATTTTTTTTTTATCTTATAATATCATAAATAAATATGTGATTATATACCTATTTATTATTCAACATAAAAGTTGCTATTCAATATAAAGGTATTATTTATATCTTTCACATATGCTTTCGCAATACAATAATTGGTTGCATGATGAGCTAATAAATGGTTTACATATTAATGATGTACAAGGGTCACATAAGTTCAAAAATTATTTAAGTAATATAATTAATAACCCAACACTTAATTTTAATGGGAGAATGCAAAAATTTACTCGAATGAAAGGGACATATCCTATGAGATCATTAGGATATATAACTTCTATTATTACTGTAAAAATAGACAACCTAAGTTCTCATTATGGATTTATATATTGGAGAAAGGGCACTGAAAATGATATAATGGGTGGCGATTCATGGAGTGATCTTAGCACTGAACATGATATAATGGGTGGCGATTCATGGAGTGATCTTAGCACTGAAAATGATATAATGGGTGGCGGTTATGATCTCGATGAACAAAATGCAAATAATATGAAACAATATATGTCCCAGCCATTAACTTTTGATTATGACCGCGGTGAATATATGGGTGGGAGAGAAGTTTGGCCGGGTTTTTTGGTGGATAATAATTCTACTATGAATGAATTACCAAAATCAAGAGTCGGAAAAAAAAAATTCACTCCAGAATACATTTGTATATCTCCGACTTTTGATTCTGAAGATGGTGAGTTTCGCAATCGTTTGCTTTTATATAAGAAATTTGAAGATATGTTTAACGATATTAATCTTATTTCAGAGATGGCAAAAATTGAGGAAAATATACTAGGTCTAATTATGAATAATGATATTGATTTCGAATTAAGAGCTTATACTTTTCCAATACAATATTCAGATATTTTAAACCAAAAAATTGATTCTATGCGATTATTAGTCCGATCTTTTATAGTTTGTTTGTTATTTGACGGTTCTTTAAATATTAATAAAATACCTATGCAGGTCCACACTAAGCAAGTATACAAAGATATAATTACTATATTGGAAGATCATATTGATTATGAAAATATAGATAAAGAAAAATTATCTCCAATATTGAATATTCTGGGTATTAATACTTTCGACATTTCATGTGGACAAAAGTTAATCCCACTTACTAAGTTTGCTTCAATATCGGATACCAATATAAATTATGGGCCATGGAGAGAAGTATATATTTCCAAATTGGTATCCGATCTTGTAGTAAATCTTATAGGCCCCATGTTCCCTCTATTTAATAGTTGGATTTATCTCAAAAAAATTGATAAACTAATTTTTGAAAACGAAAATATTCAAAACTTATACTTAAGAAGTCTTAAAGCAAAAATAACTATTAATGCAATTAAAGATATTAGAAAGGATATAAAATCTGATGATATGAGTGAATTGGATAATCAATTATGTAATTCTATAGAATATGCTAATAGTTTTCTTAAAATGTCTAGAAATTCTTTATGTATAACAACGGAATTCGTCGGTTCAACAATCCCATCCTGGCTAAATATTTTAACTTATAAAGATAAAATAAATGATTATGAGTCCGAATTATTTAATGATGAAAATAACTTTAAAAAGTTATTATTTGAGTGGACTTATGGAGTGCATATAGTGCATAAAAAACTTGGCATTGTCCATTCTGATCTACACGCAAATAATATAACAATAATGAAAAAGGAAAAATATTTTAGTATAAAAAGATCCGAAAGTGTTAATGTTAAAAATCCTGTAATTGCGTATGTTGGGAATGACGAAGATAATACATATATATTTCCGCATTATGGTTATTATGGTTACATAATTGATTTTTCGAGAGCTATATTTGGCCCTTTAACATCCAAACGAATTAATAATGATTTTGGAGAAAGATTTACTGATAATTTTTACAGAGATCAAGTAGGTAGGGTTATGCAAGTATTCATGAGGTATATCCCATCTTACACAAAAAAACATAAAAATACTATACAAGCTAGAATTTTAGAAGATTTAGATACGGTTATGAGGGTTTTATCTTACGTAGATTTTATTTCATTAGGTAATAATATTGGATATGTTTTGGATTCATTTAAACAACATTCTAATAAAGAATTACCATGGTTAAAAAATCCAAAAGTTGTAAAAATATCTCAAAGTATTATTACATTATGTAATCGTATTGGAAACAGAGCCCGTACGCTATTTATTAAGTATATTCAAAAAATGGTAAAAAAAACTTCTGTAGATATCCCACTAGCCGGTGATATTTTACTTAGCGAATTTTTTGAAGAATATAAATGGCAAAATTGGCCGGAAAAAAAGTTACGTGAGACAAATTTATGTAATGTATTTAACCTTAATAATCCCATTGAATATTCTAGTAATGATTATAATTATTTTCCACCTTGGGCTAAATATGAAAATATTGAAAAGAATATCGGCGATGCTAGTCCTATTGACATAACAGGAAGAAATTATTCGATTTTTATTAAAAGATCAGGAAAAGAAATAGGATCTATAAATACAAAAGATATCAATAAATATGAAATGCCAAATTTAAAAGAATATGATTATGAAATTATATAGACTGGTAATTAATTACTAATTTATTACTTTTATAAACATGAATTAAAAATTGAATATGATGGTATATATTAGTATATACTCAGCATTTGAATTATGACAAAGTTTTGCAGCCGTTGTGATCGTGTTATGGTTCTCAATTTCGAAACCGGAAATTTAATACACCATTGCACATCTTGTTTCGAAACGGTCGAAGGTTCAGATTGGGATACATTATTGTATAAAGGACAGGTAAGAGCCCAAGAAACAATTGATAAATATAGTCGCTTATCCAGAAATCTTGCATTTGATCCAACAAATCAAAAAGTACATAAAGAATGCCCAAAATGTGGGTTGGATTTAATGGTGCAAGCATTCATTGGTGAAAATGATTTGGTAATTTATAAGTGTGATTGCGAAAAAACAAAAATAGATGCATCAAATATCGAAGATATAGCTAATGCGGCCAGATCCGCAAGTAAAAAAAGAGCTATGGCAGCTAAACAGAAGGCTGCTGCCTCTTCTGACGGTGCCGCATCCGCTGCAAATTAGCCAAATGCGCGTAAGTAATAGCTATAATTATAACTATTGTAATAAATATAACAGCAAGTGCAATAACTGCAACGTTTGGGTCAAATACGCTATCCATCCAAGTAGGTATTATACGAGTTATTTTTTTACTTAACGGTGTATAATTCCACGGAATCCCTATTGCGGGCTTAGGTTGGTATCCATTATAATTTAGATATGGATATCTTTCTATGTATATTTGATCCAAGGATTTCCCATTTTGCTGCATAAGGGTTTTTGGTGTTCCATTTTTATTCCATTTGCAATTTCCGAAGTCCCTCCATGCTATATCAACAGGTGCCAAATTTCCATATTCTTTTTTAAGTATACCTTCGTTACTAGCAATAGCAGACTGCATTGCCTTCATTACCCCAGTTCTTATTTGCCTACTTTCTGGTGTCATAAAATTCATGGGGTTGTATTGAGCCTGTTCATATACCCCCCTTACTTTAACTAATCCGAATGTATTGCATACTGGATAATCAGGTAAGGCATAAGTATGCGGTTTATTAAGTTCGGCCAGGGCTATCTTTTTTTCCTCAGTTGTGCTATTAGGAGAATCTATAACCTTCTGATTATTTTCATCCTGATTTTTTCTAGATTTCTTTGCTGAGGCTAATCGCTGGTCGTACGGTCTGCAATTACCATTATCGTTAGCATCTATTAAATCGCGTATAATATCGCATTTTGTAACAGTCGCCATCTTATAAAATCTAGAATATTATAGCGAACAAATCATAATATATTTAAATATTTTAGTAAACATAAATTTAATTTGATTCCCCGTCGAATTGAAATAACACATTTAATTTTGGATCAAAAGATGGATGTTCTTTATTTTTATAAGTATAATAATTTATCGGCAAATCTTTTAGTAGTTCATTATCTTCCGGAGTATTACTAGATATGGATCGGCGGTCGTATGCTAAACTGATTTCCGTTGATAAACTAATATTTGTATTACCCATTACCCGAGTTTGTAGCCCAAAGGGAGATGATTGCACCATTTTATAAAAATAGTCATTTTTTTCCATACCTCCTAATATATCATCAGCTTCCTTCATTATCTGTAATGTCTTTACATACATCGTTCTGTATATATTAGAATTGTTCTCTGAAGTATGCATCTTGTAAAGAAACCACAACATTAAGTAATTCGGAGAAACTACGTTCACTTTAGTCTCGCTTTTGGAATCCCGAAGAATATTGATAGATATCAATCTGTTTTTCATAGAGTATAAGTTTATCTTCGGGTCAGGTATTTTTGTCATACCTAAACGAATATCTAAAAACGGTCGCATGCGGACAAATTCTTTCCCTGGATTTTTTGTATCATTAATAAAATAAGATTCTACATCAGAAATATTTGTTGCAATAAGATCTAGACTATCATAAATTAAAGGAGCTTCAAACTCAATTATTGATCCATTAATAGATTTAGTAATTTTACAACCCGATTTAGCTTCTCCTTTTAATATTCTTAGTGCATCTTCTATTAATGAATATGCGGCGAATCCGTGAAATGCAATTAATGAACCCTCCTTGGGGAGGATTGCATTTGGTATATTAAATGATAATTTTTTTAGTTGTACCGCATCGCCTTCGTGCATAGGATATATTTCATTAAGGAGATTAAATCTAGTAATATCCTTTAATGTTCGATGAAATACATCCTCCATCGGCGGATTCGCTAGTGGAAAACATAGTGCCATATGCATATCCATCCTTTGCCATTCCGGGTCGACAAATTTCATATTTTCATACTTCATTGTTGGTATCATATCAAATATTCTTTGTGGTACGTAGCTAATATCTGCCACCCAAATATAATTTATTCTTACTTTCATAGTTTGTACATGTATAGCTCTAATCACTTCAACTCTTTTAAATCCACATTTTTCTAATTCATCTGCTAATTTATAAGAGAGTTTTGCATGATTGGGTGAATAAAAATCATAATCCGCCCTTTCAAATTCTGGATATATATGATTTCCTCTGAGTCGCAATGCGTAGTCTATAGCCAATCCCCCATAAAGTATGAGATTTTCTTTTATGATAAATTTCTTTACGATTTCTAGGGCGGTATCTTGTAAGTCATTATCTTTATCGAGTTTTTGCGAAATCATCTTGTATTTATCATTTTCTATTTCTACGCCAATAATATCTTTTGTATACTCTTTGTAGCTACTATCCGATAGAGGATTAACTCTGTTTTTTTTACTCTGTCTAGAGTTTACTTTTTTCTTTTTACTTTTCTGATTACGCCCCATTTTAATAAATTCGGTTACTTATATTACTATTATTCTTATTATTACCTTTACGATAATATCCAAATGTTAATACACAGTATTAATTAATACTATGCCATATTCAAATCAGAGACGCTAGGATAATTATCATTTAGATATATCATAATGCCGAATGTCTTTAATTTGGATATGGTACATAATATCTTACTTTTCCAATTGAATATATATATATACTTAATATAGCAAAATTTGAATCTTCTTATACTATATACATAATCTATCAAAAAATCATGAATTGCATTACTAAATCTTTTGACTTCGACTTCGGTATTTTCCAATTGTATAATACCGAAGATGTGAGCAATATGAGCAAGGTTTTGGAAGAAATGCCGGATTCGGCTTTCGATTCGGCTTTCGATTTTGAAGATAATATGTTTGATAATAATTTAATGGATGGTGAAGATGGAGAATCAAAAGAAAAAGGTTCATCATCTGCAAAATTCATTTCATTTGACAACTGTAGTGCATGTGGCGATAGGACGGTTCAAATTAATTGTGGTTATCAATGCAGTAGTTGCAATTTGGTTATTGAGATTGATGTAGACCAGCAATCTAGGGCCGTGCCAAAATATAATGATAAACGACTTTTGATAGTAGGGAGCAAATCGCATTACTACCAATCAGATCTCGATCGTAGTGGTGACAATTGCAATACGGAAAGTCAAAAGGCTTATAAAGTATATAATGAACTCATAGCTCGTAATAATCGTTGGAATAACATTGGAGAACAATTATTTACTAAGGATGTTCTGCGAAGAGCCGCTTCATATTATTGTATGACTCAGCGTTCTGGGCAAGTTTGTCGTAATGAAAATAAAAGAATGATTCTAGCTGCTTGTGTTAAATATTCATGCTTTGAACTTGGCTTCATACGTGCTGATTCCGAAATTGCAGGATTCTTCACTTTACAAACTAAAGGATTTGCAAGGGGTGAAGCATTCTTAAGAGGTGCAACTGTTGATAATAATTTAGAAATCGAAGTAAATCAGGATCTTTGTTTGCCAAACATTAACACAGCATTTGCGGTATTGAATTTAACAGATCATCCCAATAAAGAAATTATTATTGAATGCATTACTGAAATAATTAATGTCGCGAATGATAATGATATCGGAGTGAGTTCATTCATGAGAAGTAAAGTGATTGCGTCAATGTTTATGGTACTACATCGGAGTGGTAACGGTGAAAAATACCCATTAATACGCATATGTTCAGAATGTGGTATTAGAAAAAATACATTAATGAAATTTCTCAAAGAACTATTTGATTATCACTCATACTTTGAAGAAGTGTATGACTCATTTGGATTTGTAAACAAACCTATTGAATTCAAGTAATAATTATTATTTGAGTTTATAATTTTTTTTTACGTAAAAAAAATCTCAAACATTTACAGACTTTCATGTAAGGCCATTTTATTTACATCCCAGTCTTCCACGTAACAGATTGTATTATTACCCCCAACTTTACGACGTAGTTTAAGAGGACATTTGCGCTGTTGTAATTCTTCGCGAGCTAGTTGTATGGGATCGCTAGATTTCGATATTATAAAGCAATCTCCGTGTTTAGATATATGCTGGGCGCGAACTGCTAATACTTGAGCCATTTCCGATAAATGCAGACGATTATCTGTCTTTCTATCCGAATCATGAATCACAACAATTTTTAATTCCCTTTCTGAATTTTTTGCAAATATTTCATCAGCATTTTCAATTATTTCATCTTCTTCTTCATCTTCATCTTCGCCATCTTCTTCATCTTCATTATCGTCATCTTCGTCTTCATAATCACCGCCGTCATCATCGCCATCATCATCGTCCCCACCAACAATTTCTGTTTCATCCGGCTGTTTTTTGCTCCCTTCGTGTCCTACTTTTTCCGAATGGTTTTCTTTATATTCTGGTTCGTTTTCGGTTTCGGTTTCGTTATTGTTCACCAATCCAAAACTTAAAAGAGAAAGATCGGTCATCTGAAGATTTATTAATTATATAATATACTATTCTATAGATTCAATTTTAAATCTCTTATTGTTAAACTTACTTTATTAATGATTCAATTAATGGATGTTTTTCTTACATTATTTATTCATTTGAGGATGGTATATTTAGAAATGAAAAAATATGTAAGTTATGCCGGATCGGTATTGATTGACCCCCTAGGATTAAGTAATAATTCTATATATGTTTCCCAATCTTCTAGTGTGCGAATTGTATCTGCCCGAAGTGAATATGAAAGAAGATTATTAGTCCATTTTTATAAATATAACTCCCCAGCAGATATTGATGACATGTTTGCTATTCTATCAAAAGATAATAAATCTATTCCAATTGAATTTGTAATTGTTGTAGAATTTGAATCCCATCCAACTTACGTTGTAAAAATATTATTGAGTAATGATAAATGTATTCAGGAATATTGGAATATATTATTTACTCCGATTACTCATAAGCTTTCTGATAAGATATATGTATCACCCACAGTATATAAACACCAGGCAGATATTATATTATCATGTTGTGATTTCAGTATGATTATTGACAATATTCTTAAAAAATTAATTCCCCACGAAGATTAAATACGATACCGTGGTTATATTTTTTATGTAGATATAATATATAATAGTATACTATTTTAAGGCTTATATGGCCCTAAAACTACCACCAGGTAACCCAATCTTAAAAAATTGAATTGGACGAGTCTATATATATTATATATAGATACCTTCTTAAAATACCGAGCGTAATTTAATTTTCTTACAATGTCTGAAGAATTTACACTTAGTATCGATATTGTGAAATCTGACCCATTGGATAGCGTTTCCAACATTGAAATTTATGAAAGTGAACAAGCGACCAGAAGTAGTGGCCATCGAAAATTGGATTCCTTTCTTAGAAGCCAAAGTGATAAGATCAGGGGAAAAGGATTTCAAAATACCAACATAATTGATCAAGGTCGATCTAGATCTTATGAATTCAACAATGATGACCTGTATAAACTTTTTCAAAACTTAAAGGAGTGTTTCGATGATCACACGATTCAACACTTCAGCGAACGCCAAGGAACACCTTCTAGTATAAAATCTGGAATTATGATTGACGTCGATCTCGAAATCGGGACTGAGAATATTGAATACGAACCAACATTATATTCTCAGTTTACTGACATCGTTGTCCAATTTCTCATGAAAACACTTAAACTTGGTAGATTTGATAATCTCACAACTTATGCGTTCATCATAGAAAAACGTAAACCCGTTCCCATCGCTAATAATTCAGAAAGATTCAAATTCGGATTTCATCTACTTATTCCGGGATTTCATGTTACGAGAAGCTATCGCAAATATATGCTTACTAGCCTGAGAAGGGATGAAGAAATGCTGAAATTATTGGAAAAAATGAAACCACTAATCCAAGCTGAAGATTGTATTGATATGAACTCTGCCTCGGTACCGGCATTATTTATCGGTTCGTGCAAAAGGTCATCTATACCATACAAACTTCTTCATATACAACAAATTGCAATTGTACCACACACGCAGTCGCATCGCGTAGTAATTTTACCAAGTCAGGATTATAATAGGGTTAGATCTAGATATAATGTTGTATATGAGGCAAGTCTGAATTTTGAAGCCCGATATGAAACTTCATCAGAAGGAATCAAGATAAGGCCTCTCATACCTACTATCGACTTAGACTACAATGATAATTTAACCGAATCGATAAATGCAGTAGCAAGTAGGACAATGAATATGATTTTGGATCATGAAGAAATTGATTCGGTTGATAAGAGGATCAGTTATATAATTTCAGAAAATCCTAAAGCAAAGCAAATGTATGATATGCTTAATCTACTCGACGAACCATACTACAGTGAATACATTAAATGGAGAAATGTGGTATACGCTATAGCAAACACTTCTTCCGATTTTAAGGTTTTGGCAGAATGGTTTTCTCAAAAGTGTCCCGCAAAATGGGTAGAGAATGGGCAAAGTACATTGGATCAATTGTGGGAGCAGGCTTCAACATCAGATAATTCTAATGGTAGAAAGTTTACTGATCGTAGCATTATCTATTGGGCACGTTCAGTAAATAAAGATAGATTCGATGAAGTTTCTAAAAATCACTATTTTACCATATTAACTAGGTATGTATATAAACATTCTGGAATATTGGAACATGGGATGTTTGCCAAGGTATTATACGCTATGTTACAAGACAGATATTGTACCGATGTGATTAATGAAGATAAATATTGGTTTGAATTTATGATGGGGGACATGGCTAAATGCGGAAAACAGGTATGGAAATGGCATTTAGAAAAAAAGAACTCTAATGTTGATAGACTTAGGAATTTTATTTCTGATGAATTATCATCAGTTTGCGAAAGTGTATGTATGTACGTCAAGCAGAATATTGAGAATTCGAAAACTGAAGAAGATAAATTGAGATATAATACGATGCTAAGCTGTACTAAAAAATCAATGAATAAATTACATAATCACCAATTTAAAAATGGTATTGTTAACGAGTCAGCTAGCTTATTTAGGCGATATGGGTTTGCTGATAGTATGGATAAAGATGGATCTATACTTGGAGTAGGCAATGGACTGATTAAAATAGGAAGAGATATACAATTTATAAATTACTTTCATGAATATGCCATATCAAAGTATACAGATACTATATATCATGATTTTGATGCAACTAATACATACATTATTGAAATAATGAAGGCATTTAGTATGGTATTTCCGGAACCGGAAGTATTAGATTATATGTTGATGAATGCATCTACGGGATTGAGTAGGGAGACTAAAATGTCAGCTATATTACAAATACTTCATGGTAGTGGCAGTAATGGTAAAACATTCTTCTTAGAACTTATCGCTAATACTCTTGGAGATTATGCGAAAAAGGTACCAGTAGGAGTATTTATTGACGGCCGCGGTAGGGCAGACCGACCCGATAGTGCATTCATGGCATTCAAAGGGACGGGATTCGCATATTGCGAAGAGACTGATAAGTCCGAGATATTGGGAAATAATAATCTGAAAAGGATTATCAATGCAGGAACTGCTACAGCTCGTGAACTAAACTGTAAACAGGAATCATTCGAAATGGTCGCAACTGTATTCCTTGCCAGCAATTACCCGCTAGTAGTTCCTACTACTGACCACGGTACCTGGAGAAGAATTAGGTATTATAAAAATAAATCAAAATTTTGTGATAATCCAAACTTAAAAAATGAGTTTGAATATCAGAAAAATGGACATTATGATACGTGCAAGTCAGATCCAAACTATAAGAGTGCAATGTTATCCATACTGGTTCATTATTATGAGCGCCTACAAAAGAAATATGAAGGAAAAATTTGCAATGTACCATGTTCACGAATTGAAGATGAAACTCTAGAGTTCAGAAATACGCAAGATTTCATAAATAGATTTATCAGCGAAAGAATTGTAACAACTAATGCAACTGATGAAATGGGAAGGCCACCAGAAGTTGCTCTTAATACCCTTGCTGAAGCATATAGAGAATGGTACAATACTAAAATTAGGCAAAATGGTGCAGCTAACCTAAATGGTGCAGATATTGAAGCGGATTTTGAAAATTCGGTTATTAAGAAATATCTAAAACGGGCACAAAATCAAACATATACCATTGAAGGAATCAGGATACTTGAAACATACGAACATTACTTAAGGGAAGGTGAAGAGTTTCTGATAAGTTCGAATGATAACAAAACTAAAAAACGTGGAGATGCATTACCATCGAATCCAGATGCGGGATTATGGTGGAAAGGTGACTCAAAATCGAAATTACCTACAGAAGATGGAGCAACCCTGCCGGTAATTCGAAAAGTTCATGAGTACTTTCATGATGATAAGTCAGTACAAGAGAGGAAACAATCGGAAAAAGGCGATAGTGCTTACGAAAGTGCTGACGAAAGTGCAATAGATTGCTTGTTGGATCTGTTTATTGATACTAACGAAGAAGATAAGGGCGTCGCAAAAATAAATTCACAAAAGAAGACTAAAAAACGTGATGATTATGATGAATATCAAGATGATGAATATCAAGATGATGATAGTGAAGATACAAAAATTAGTGCTAATGAAAACCTTACCAGTGCACAACTTGAATCACTCGGTCTGAAATAATTAATAAATAGCTACAACTTTTTTTTTACGAAAGGACCCAATAGTAATTTCTGGGATTTTGTACTCATAATCCTATCGATACCCTTTCGAGGATCAACATTTAACAATTGTGCAATTGGTGGGAGTATTGATTCATTTTGTAATGATAAAATTTTATAATAACTCTCCAATTGATTAATCTTCGATAATTCTGATGATTCTGATGATTCTGATGATTCCATATTCGCTTTATATTATTCGCTATATATTATTCGAGATTCGCTATTCGCTATATATTATTCGAGATTCGCTATTCGCTATTCGCTATTCGCTATTCGAGGATGTAGTAAATTTTTATCAATATTAACGTAACCGTCCATTACTGAAACCCAGTCGGAAACTGAAAGCATATAAAGTAATAATGGAATTCTATCGCCATTACTACTAATTTCAGATTCTACCAATTTTATCTCGCTAGAAATTATTAATTTTGGTTTTTCAAAATTTAAAACACCTAGTCCTCGTAATTTACTCGCGGCTACATCTGTATATTGTGATGGTACTTTTACGGGAAGATTATGGCGAGTATTATAAATATTTTTGCTATCTGAATATGATAAGATATTGAGACGGAATCCTTCATATATACAGTGCTTAATTCGGATTAAAATTTCGGTAAATTTATTTTGTGGGGCTTTTACTAAACGCATCTGATAATTATAAAAAGGATTTAGGCCAGCTCCTATAAACTTATCTATTATTCGATCCCGATAGGATAATAAGGAGATAATACCATAATATAGGATATCCCGCTCAGAACACCAACTCATCATATGTGACGTGTCGTTATCACATCGATCCATTTCATTTACAAAACCCTCGACAATAATTAAACCTTCAATGAACGAATCGGATAATAGCAATTTAGTTCGGTAGTAAAACGATTCTTCTTTATTAGGTGGGGTATCCGAATCGTAGCCACCATCATAAAATGATAAATATTCTGGTAATCCACCCTTAAGGGCTTTAGATCCATAAGGCTTAGTACCGTAACGGGTGTCAATTAAATCCATCATACGAATATTAGTTAAAGACATCATTGTAATTAAATCAGGAATAGAAACATCCCATACGTATCCAGCTAATATTGTACGTAATTGCTGCATAGGGAGAGAAATTTTAGTTGCAATTTTACCAATGTTGGTAAGTTTATAATTAAAATTATCATTCACAATAAAACCATATACTAATGCCTTTTCGATTGTACTAGCTAAAGTATCCGCTGGTGGGGTATCTAACATATCTATGTCCTCTATACGAAATGTTATGTTAGGTAATTTTAGCCTCTCTTTATTGCGAATTTGTTCCATCATCATATCGAAGAATATGTATTCGGGGCCATCTCGGATTATTTCAGGCATCTGATTTTTATCAATTGATTCGAATACATTTTTTGTATATAATGGATAGAATTCACCCGGAAATAAACGACCAGAGCGTCCTTTACGCTGTTCTATACGACTTTGCGGTGCAGGTCTGGTGATTAATCCATTGATATTATATGGTGGGTAGGTTTCAGTTCCTCTATTCCATCCGGGATCTATTACATATTTTAATGTATCTATAGTCAATCCAGTTTCTGCAATATTGGTTGAGATTACTATTCGACGAAATGGCTTAACAAAAATATTACTCAGTTCTACACGCTCACCTCGATCGGCTCGTCCACCACGATCGGCTCGTCCACCACGTCCACCTCTTCCACCACGACCACCACGTCCACCACGATCACCACGATCACCACGATCACCACGATCACCACGATCACCACGATCACCACGTTCACCACGTTCATCACTACCGCCCTTAATCATTAGTATTTTTAGTTTTTCAGGAGGAATAAATACCTGTTTATATTCACGAGTTTCCATTTTTACCGCATCACTGGAAATTGGTAATATAATGAATGGTGGTATATCCGACCCCTCTTTACGATATTTATTATTTTCATATTCTAAATGTTCTGTAATTTTTTTAATCTCCATAGCACCAGGTGCAAATATTAGAATATCGCATTTATCAGAACTGTCGGTTAAGTTTTCCGTATGTATTTTTAATGCGGTATTAGCAGCTTCTAGAATATAATCATTAGTTCCATAATCTGGCCAGTTAATATTGACTGGATACGCCCTACCAGATACGTCTACAATATTTGAATTGTTAATATCAAAAAATCTTGCATATTTTTCAACTTCAATAGTAGCTGATGCTAATAAAAGAAAGGGCAATTTCGGATTTCCCATATTTCTCGCGTAGAAATACTTTAGTTTCATAATTGTAGAGTCGGCATCCAAAGAACGTTCGTGTGCTTCATCAATAATAATAAATTTATATTTATCCATAATTTCATTATCTTCCAATAGACGTAATTGTGTTAAAATTATTCCAATAGAAGCATAGATTAAACCACTTCTTGGTTTTTCGTTAAGTGCTCCCGTTTGGTATCCCACAGTTTGACCGAGAATCATATCGGGATAAAAAGGCTTACCGGATACATCTTTAGCAAGTGTTATTGCAGTAAGTACTCTTGGTTGTGTACATATAACCCCCGGTCCCTGATATATACGCATTTCTTGAGAACCTTCACTTCTCAATATTCTCATAATATATACTGGTAATACTGTACTTTTACCACTTCCTGTTTTACTCCTTATAACAAATATCCTGTCACTGTTTGTAGTGGGAGGTGGCGCCCCAAACTCAAACATTCTTTGCTTAATCAATTCTAAAATATAATTAATGGGAATTTTTTTCTCATTAATTTTAGATACATTTAATAGATTCCCAGCTTGTAGTAGTGTAGGAACAGGCATATGAGTTTATATAAATACCCGTAGTATAACTTTCAGTATATATTTGTATTGTAAATAAGTTAAATTACAAAACATAATTCGACTTGAATATCAGATATCTAAATGCTAAAGATTTATGTTAAATTAAAAAACATAATTTTAGTATATCGTAACTTTACTTCGTACTTCGATCATATGGCGGAAATTTTACAATCGGTTATAAATAAAAAAAATCAAAGTTTATCACCCTTTTCAGGGGATAGGGTAGATGAATATGTTTTTATCAGTGGATACATTAAAGCCTGCGACGAAGCATTTATACGAAAAAATAATATTACCCGCGTATTAAAATTGTTTAAAGATACATTTGATTACCCCGGTGGGGCATATAGACATCCCGGTGTCTACTATATGATTGTCCCCGCAGAAGATAGATCAGATTTCCTCATTGAAAAGTATTTTGCAGATTGTTATCAATTTATCAAAAAGGGATTAAGTAATAATGAAAGAATATTAATTCACTGTCATGCGGGAGTATCTCGGGCGGCCACAATAGTATTGATGTATTTGATGACTATCCAAAATTTCACTCTTAAGGATGCATATTATCATTTGAAAAAAATCCGCCCAGTAATAAATCCTAATAGTGGTTTTATACACCAACTCGAAAAATTAGAAAATAAAATGATTGAATCCGAGAAAAAAAAACATAATACATCAAAAAAAAATAGTAAGAAGAAAGTAACCTTTGCATAATTAATACTATTTAAAAATTCATTCTGTATTATCTTTGGTATCACTTTCAGTATTACTTTCGGTATTAATTTCGGTATCACTTTCGGTATTAATTTCGGTATCACTTTCTGTGTTATTTTCGGTGTTGCTTTTTTTAGAACTATCTATAACAGCCATACCCCATACCCTATTATAAATATCAACCCATACATTTGTATACATATCAAATTTTTTAAGAATTGATTTGCAAGTATCCAAATGTATCTCTACTTCTTTTTTAGCGGAATCGACACCATATTTGTTTGCAAAATTCCAAGCGGGTTTACCCTTTATTTGTTGAAGGGAATCTTTTTTCATATCCCCAATATCATCTGCAATCTGAAATGCTATCCCGAAGTTCGATCCTGCTTTACGAATTTCGTCAATTTTGTCCATATCCCCACCTCCTACAATCCACCCAGATATAAATGAAATTTCAAAGAAAGTTGCAGTCTTCTTTTGCATCAATTCGAACATATTATCACTTCCAAATTCATTAAATAAATCTTCTTTGCTCGATATGTCCATATATTGTCCACCAGATGCTCCATTTGCTCCTAATGCATGAGAAATTTCACTAAATAAACATGTTCCTATCTTATCAACATTTCTAACTTCGGGACAATTATCTCTAATCCAATCAATCTGTCTACATATATTTTGAAAAGCTGCAGTTAGTAATGAAATACCAGCCAAATTTGCTGTTGCCTTATCAAATTCGGTATGTAAACTTTTACGCCCGCGCCTAAAATCATCATCATCGAATTCCGGTAGGTCGTCCATTATTAATGATGCGTTGTGTAAGTATTCGATTACTAATGCAGCTTCACTCGCATCTACCAAATTGTGTGAGTCTGACTTTTTCAAATTGAGACATCTGGCCATTTCTAGAACAATAATAGAACGTAATCTTTTACCGTCACTTAATGCATATGCACACCCCCTTGATAATTTAGTATCTTTGCCAAATTCATTTAAATCAATTGCTCTTTTTATTATATTATCAACTTCATCTCGATACTCTTCGAAGGTTTTCTCTTTAATTAATTCAGATTTTGATAAATTTCTTAATGGTTCTGGGCGAGGTTCTGATATATGAGTATTTTTATCTATACCAAAAATATTTTGTACATTATTTAATACATTATTTGCTTTTATTATTTTTGTTATCAAAACAGTAATAAAAATTACAAGAAGAATGATTACGGCCAAATATATAAAATGAAATCTACTATTCTTCATATTTTTTACAATCAACGGTATAAATATACTACAATTATGTTTATTATTTAACTTAATTTACCATAGTGGTATATGAATACCATAGTGATATATGAATACCAAATATGTCATAAATTACATTTTTTTTTATTATTTCCATAATAAAATCATATTATTATTTCCATAATAAAATCAT
>Ga0136655_1000229_pt1 | contig 25416 bp, 23 predicted proteins | sample CPBDNA_2_FD_94863 | JGI IMG/M metagenome (GOLD analysis project Ga0136655, IMG submission 94863) | Freshwater to marine salinity gradient microbial communities from Chesapeake Bay, USA - CPBay_Spr_15_0.8_DNA (version 2) | ecosystem: Environmental > Aquatic > Marine > Coastal | place: USA... | reverse complement strand
AGTTCCGGCATTTATGTCGTCGAAACTTATGGTAAGTCTATTTTTAGATAGTGAATGACAACCTGTTGACAGAAATTTTCCATTTATGTTGTCTCCCAATTTTAAGGTAAGTTCACCCGAATAAGCAATTCCTCGAAGGTAATAAACAAGCAAGGAAGAATCATTTAGTTGCAGAGTATTTCCTTTTTCAATCTGTATGATTTTTCCTGATTCGTTGGTGAGAGCATAAGCATATTTCTGGGTAATTAATGCATTGTTTTTTAACTCAAAAGTTTTATTCTTCAAGCCTTTACAGGTGTTTACCGCAGTTTGACCGTCATCAAATGAAATCGTTGCGCCATCAGTAATGGTTTTTTGAAAAATTAATGTGTTTTCAGATAAACTATAACATTCATTACTAAAAATAGTGGTATCCATTCTGGAGCCGGTTCCAAAGGATAATGATCCTGTGTAGGATAGACCACTTATGGAATATTGGCCTGTATTTAAGTTGTTTAAAGAAAATTGTCCACTGACGGATGTGTTTATAATTTCATTTCGGCTATTGGTTAAAAGATAAATATATTTTTCTCCCAAGGAGTTAAATCTGGATGCCTGAACATTATAATTCGACGTTGGACCTAAGCATATATTTGTTAATTGATTGGCGTTTGAGAATCTAACGATTCCGCCTCTGGTTTCTTTTTTTCTTACAGAATAAAATGTTTCTGACAAATCATAACAACCGGTAGAAACTGTTGATTTATTTAAATCATCGCCGATATTCAAAGTTAAATTACCTGTGTATGCCAGCGCATAAAACTGAAATAGTGTTTCATTTAACTTATTCATTGGAATAGAATCAGGATTTTTGTTTAATCCCAATACTTTTCCCGTTCTATCGGTTGCAACCCATATCAATTGTACATTGTCGGAACCTGTTCCAATAGCCGTTAAACTTAAGGTTTCCGGAGTATTGACACACCAAATAGAATCTCCTTTTGTTCGGGCAGATTTGAAATTTAAAACATTAATATTTTCTATGTATAATTCAATCTGATTAGCTGAAATATCTATGCAATTTAATAGAGAAATAACCCTTGCTAAAGGTTCATTAAGCAAATTTGGTAGTGCTGAAAGATGAGATAATCCAATTATTTTATAAGATCCCGTAGGATATTTATTCAATTGAATTTTTGATTCTTTTTCTATCCCTTTAACATTGTTATTCCTGTCCAATATCAAAAAAGAGTAATTAAGGTAGGAATCACCGGAATGATTTATGGTAATAGAGTCGCTTGACCCAAATTGGGTGCAAAAATATTTTTTTGACGATGGACTATCTTCTAAAGAAATTTGACCTCCCAAAGGAGATTTTTTTTCAATTTCAACAGCCTTGAAGGTCTTTGTAAAACAATTTTTACTTAGTGGAACAGCATCAAGTATTTGTCCCATTTTAGCCTGAAGAGCACCTGTATAGGCCAGGCCATGAATATAATATTTGCCAGATGGTAGGTTCTTGAAATCAAATAGCCCATTATTCTGTACGGCTAAAATAAGATTATTTGAGTTGGTGAGTAAGTAAGTATATAATGGTGAAGGACTATTTGTCTGAAATTGAAGCGTTTGATCCGTTTCTGCATTGGGGCATATTAAATTAGATAAATTACCTTTTGAAAGAGAAATTTCACCTGGATCTGGAACGTTGTTATTGATAAGCACAAAATTTTCAGTGAAACCATAACAGTAACTACCCATGGTATCCTTGAAAATATTTTTACCAGGTTTCAAATAATAGGTAAATGGGTAGTATAACCCATATACCCGGTAAAATCCTGGTTTAAAATTTTCAAAATTTGCAGACATAAAAGGTCTGACCAATTCTATGTTTCCAAAAGTATCTGTAACAACGATATGAAGAGGAGGGATTCCAGGTTGAAAGGTGAAAAATTTCCAGTCATTTTTTAAATCACCGGGGCACGTTTGCGTCACCGTGTCCCTATCACTTAATCTGATGTATTTCCATTTTCCACAATTACCTATTCTAATTTGTGAAACTGCAAAAAAAGGTATAAAAACGATAAGGAAAATTAGAATTGGGCGCATGATATGTTTTCTTTATTCTGCAAATATAATTTCATTTTTCCTTACAAACAGATTTTTAACAATTTATCAATAATTTTACCGTTTTTAAGGACATAATAACTGTTTATATTTCTTTAAAATTACATGAGGAATTTATTTTTTTTCATTTTAATATTGGTTTTTAATATTTTGACCTTGTATGGTCAGAGTATAAAAATAAATAATTCCTATTCTCCGGAGGAGCTCGTTCAGGATGTTTTCGTTAATGGAGCCTGTAAAAATATTTCTAAAATCCGGTCTATCGGCAATAAGGCCGGCATTGGTTTTTTTGAAGGGGGAAGACCTAGTATTGGATTAGAAAAGGGTATCATTCTTTCTACTGGAAATGTTAAAAATGCTGAAGGTCCTAATCAAAAAAGAGATATAACTACCGATTTTGGCGATGTATCAAGTGATGTAGATTTAGTGAAATTAGCTACTGGTCCTGTTTTTGATGTTGTTGGTATTGAATTTGATTTTGTTCCTTTAGATAGTTTTGTGAATTTTAGATATGTTTTCGCCTCGGATGAATATTGTGAGTATGTTGGTCAAAAATTTAATGATGTTTTTGGCTTTTTTGTTAGTGGACCAGGAATTAATGGTTCCTTTAATAATAAAGGTGAAAATGTAGCTCTTGTGCCAGGTTCAAATGCTTTTGTTTCCATTAATACCATAAATTATAATCAGAACCAACTGTTTTTTACAGATAATATGCATCCCGATGATGCCGCTCGTTGCAACAGAACCTGGGTATATAACCCAAATCAGGAGAGAATCCAATATGATGGTTTTACTCGTCCATTGACTGCTATACTTAAGTTAATTCCTTGCCAAACCTATAGAATTCGTCTTTTAATTGCCGATGTATCTGATGGTAAGTTTGATTCTGCGGTTTTTCTGGAAGCGGAAAGTTTCAATATCGGTGGGGGGGCTAAATTAAATGGATCTTCTCAAGATGAAGCTCAAATTATTGAGGAAGGTTGCACTAATGGCTTTTTTAGGTTGAATAGATTGAATGCAGATAATATTCAACAACCGCTCATCGTAAAAATAAAGGTGGCTAATGATAGTAAAGCAAAAGAAGGGCTTGATTTTGAAAGATTACCTAAAGAAATTACCATTCCTGAAAATAAATTATTCGTTGATTTACCCATAAATACACTGCTCGATAATGAGGAGGAGGGTCTGGAAGAGCTCATTTTACAACTCGATTTTCCTTGCGCTTGTATTGCCGATACAGCTAGGTTGTTCATTAAGGATGTTTCCAAATTAAGGAATGGTCTGAAAAATGTTACCTTTTGTTTAGGTGATACGCTGACCATAAATGTAAATCCTATAGGCGGGGTACCTCCATACTCCTACTTGTGGGGAAATGGTTTAAGAACCTCTCAAATTAAATTCATACCCCCAAAAGATACTTTTTTAGTGCTAAATGTTTTAGATAATTGTAAAAGGGAACTATCTGATACTATTAGAATATCACGCAAAATTCCCCCTCAAGCTAAAATAAGTGGTATAATGGATATTTGCCCTGGTGGATTAGCGGAAATTCCTGTTGTCTTTAATGGTAAATCTCCTTTTTCATTTACCTGGAAGGCTGATAGTTTGCCCGCTGTTCAGGTTACTAATCAGATGGATAATGATTATTTGATTAAAACAGGCGCTAAAGGCAAAATACAAATCTTAGCTTTCTCAGACGGTGAATGTGATGGAGAGTTTCAAGGAATAGCAGAAATCAGACATTTTAATTTGCAAACAATAACAACTTCTAGTTCAGTAAGTTGTGCAAATGGTAAAGATGGAAAAATTCTGGTAGCGGTTAGCGGTGGTACGCCACCCTATCAATTCAATTGGTCCGGGGGCTTACCTGATTTACCAAATCCTTCAGGCTTGGGAAAAGGGATATACACTGTTACAATAGTCGATGTAAATAATTGTAAAACCTCTGCAGGGGCAGAAATTATGGAACCAGCGCCGCTATCTCCACTGGTTTTTGATTGCTCTCAGTTTACCTCAAATAGCTTGCAAATTGGAAATGGTGGTGGAATTCCTCCATATACATATTCTGTGAATATGGGTTCTTCCTTTAAGGACGAATCCATTTTTAATGATTTAATTCCAGGTAATCCTTATTCTCTTACCATTCGTGATAACAGGAATTGTATGCTGGTGCATGATTTTATAATGCCTGCGCTTTATGCTAAAATGATTCAATTGCCGCCAGCTATTAAGCTATCTTTTGGTGATAAATTTGTCTTGCAACCTCAGATTAATATTCCGGCTTCTTTAATAAAATCGTTATCCTGGAGCCCTGAATTTAATCTGAGTTGTTACCAATGCTTAAATCCTGAAATTTTAGCTGATAAAGGCGGTCTTATAAGGGTTCAGATAACCAATGTCTTTGGTTGCACAGAATCTGTTACTTCTCAAATTACCGTAGATAATACTTTTTCTGTATTTGTTCCTAATGTTTTTTCGCCAAATGGTGACGGAATTAATGATCTGATTACTGTCTTTGCTGATGCTGAACAAATAAAAGAGGTCAAGTCGTTTGAAATCTTCAATAGATATGGTGAAATGGTTTTCAAAAGGGAAGGCTTTCAGCCAAATGATGAATATTTAGGCTGGAATGGAACTAAATCAGATGTTAAACTGAGTAATGATACCTATCTTTATTCAATAATCTTAGTCTTGAAAAATGGGGGCGAATTTGTGAAACAAGGAAGTTTTATGTTGGTAAGATGAAAGTTTGAGCATTTTTAATGTTATTATTTCTTTTCTTTTTCTATTTTCACAATCTTTTTATTAAAATAAATCATAAACTATGCTAAATCGCAGGAAATTTATTGCAAGCAGTGCTTTGACTGCCGTCGGAACTTATTTGTTTTCTAAAAATGCTGGTGATAAACAAAGTTCTGAAGATGATGCAAAGGTTAATGATATTGCGTCTGTTATTGCAACCTGGCCAAATGAAAAAGCTACAACGGCCGCTTGGATGAAATTGTCCGAAACTAATTATTCATTAGATGCAGTTGAAGCAGGAGCAAGAGTTCCAGAAGCTGATGTGCTTGATACAAGTGTTGGTTACGGCGGTTACCCGGATCGTGATGGCAGGGTGACGCTCGATGCATGTATTATGGATGAGAAAGGTAACGCAGGAAGTGTTGTTTTCCTGGAAGGTGTCATGCACCCAATTAGTGTGGCCAGAAAGGTTATGGAAAAAACACCTCATGTTATGCTCGCAGGTGAAGGTGCCCTTAAATTTGCTTTAGCCGAGGGATTCAAAACGGAAAACCTTATGTCAGATCATGCCAAAGTAACCTGGGAAAAATGGTTGACTGATAATAATTATCATCCAGGTAATCATGATACTATTGGTATATTAGCCGTAGATGCTAAAGGAAGATTATGTGGTGCTTGTTCCACCAGTGGATGGGCTTTTAAAATGAATGGTAGAATCGGTGATTCTCCAGTATTAGGTGCAGGGCTTTATGTGGATGGAACCGTCGGTGCAGCCGCTTGTACCGGTTTGGGCGAATTAGTACTTAAAAATTTATGTACCTTCCTCTGTGTTGAGTTTATGAGACAAGGGAAATCTCCTCAGGAGGCAGCTAAATTATCAGTAAACAGATTGTTTGAAAAAATCCCGGGTCTTGCAGGCGATACCAGCAAACAAGTGGGTATTGTCGCTATGAATGTTAAAGGTGAGTATGGTGCCTGGGCGGTACATGATAACTTTAAGTATACCATAAATAAAGAAGGAATAAATACGGTTTTTGATTCTAAATTTGGTAAATAATGGCTTTTAAACCTGAACGGTCGTTGAAGGTGGTTTTAACTTCTTTGTTTAGCCAGTATAGAAACGAAAATGGAGTAAGTGCCACCAGAGTGCAAGCCGTTTACAGGCAAACCATGGGTGATTATATTTCAAATCACACCACAAGGATTTACATGAAAAATAATGTGCTTTTTCTCTATATAGATGTTCCTTCTCTCAGGCATGAGCTTTCTTTAGGTAAAATAAAGTTATTAAATATTCTAAATGAGGCTCTTGGAGAACAGCAAATTAAAGAAATTAAATTTCATTAAATTGCTAAATGGTGAGTGAAAATCATTTTAATCAGAAAAATTTAATCATTGATGCAGCAAAATTATTAGGCTTCTCTCGTATCGGTTTTGCCAGAGCAAGTTCCCTGGATCAGTCTGCTGAAAGGTTAACTCAATGGCTTGAAATGGGTTATCATGGTGAAATGAAGTACATGGAAAATCATTTCAATCTTAGAATAGATCCCCGTCAATTAGTTCCTGAAGCTAAAACAGTCATTGTTCTCTCTTTTAATTATGCCACAAATAATATACAGAAAGATAAAAATGCACCAAAAATAGCTAAATACGCTTATGGAAAAGATTATCATAAAGTATTAAGAAAGAAATTGAAAAGTCTTTTTTCGTCTATTCAAGAAATTTGTCCAAATAGTCAGGGTAGATTTTTTACCGATTCTGCCCCTATTTTGGAGAGAGATTGGGCTGAGTTAGCCGGATTAGGTTGGAAAGGAAAAAACACCCTGCTAATTCATCCTCAGGCAGGTTCTTTTTTCTTTTTGGCTGAAATTATTATTGATACAGAACTACCTTATGATAGTCCAATGAGGGATTATTGCGGTTCTTGTCGCCGTTGTATTGATGCCTGTCCAACAGATGCCATTGATCAAAATGGCTATTTGTTAGATGCTAAAAAATGCATTTCTTATCTGACCATTGAACTAAGATCTCAAATAGCCGAAGAATTTAAAGATAAAATGGAAAACTGGGTTTTTGGTTGTGATATTTGTCAGGATGTTTGTCCTTGGAATAAATTTTCAACGCCTAATGATGAAAAAGAATTTTTACCCAATGAAGAACTTATGAATTTTACTACAGAAGATTGGCATGCTCTGACAGAAGAAAAATTTACAGACCTTTTTGAAAATTCTGCTGTTAAAAGAACTGGGTTTAACGGTCTTTCCAGAAATTTGTCATTTATAAAATAATATTTATGCGGATTAATTCACTGTCGAGATATTTCATTATTGCCCTGGTTACCATCATTTTGGGCACTATTATTTATCGGTTTTCTGAAATTATTAGCTATCTCATTATCGCTTGGGTCATTTCACTAATGGGATCACCCATGATGGGATTTCTAAAAAAAATCAAAATAGGTAAGTTTGTTATACCCAATTCAGTAGCAGCTGCTTTGACTCTAGGTGCTTTCTTTTTTTTAATTGCAGGTATTCTGGCTTTGTTTATTCCAGTTTTTTTTACTCAGGCTATGAATTTGTCAGAGGTAGATTACAAATCTATCGCAGTGGCGCTCGACGAACCTTTTCAGAATATACTTCAATGGCTAAAGTCGCATGGCATTCCTGTTGAATTTATTAATTTGGAGGAATTGGTAAGTTCTCTCACTAAAGGTTGGTTTGAACCTGCTCTGGTAACAGATATTCTTACCGAATTCTTTTCTACAGCTAGTAGCTTTGTGGTAGCTATAGCATCTATTTTGTTTATTGCCTTCTTTTTTATTCAAGAACAAGGTATGTTTCTAAGCTTTTTACTTACCTTAATTCCTGACAATTATGTAGATCAAACTCAAAATGCCATACAAGAATCTATTAGAATCTTATCAAGATATTTTAATGGACTGCTTCTACAAATGCTCCTCATTACTATCTATATGCTGGTAATGCTTTCTATTTTTGGTATTAAAAATGCATTAATCATTGCTTTTTTTGCCGCTCTTATGAATCTCATCCCTTATTTAGGCCCTATTTTTGGTGCAGCATTTGCTGTACTTATAACTCTTTCTTCTAATTTAGATCTTTCATTTTATACCGAGGTTTGGCCCCAGTTAGTGACGGTGGTACTTATTTTTGTTTCGATGCAAATGTTAGATAATTATATTTTACAACCGTTTATTTTTTCAAAATCTGTTTTGGCCCACCCACTTGAAATATTTGTTTTGATTCTCGTTGGTGCCAATTTAGCCGGAATTATTGGAATGGTACTTGCCATTCCTATCTATACTATTTTTCGCTCTTTTGCCAAGATATTTTTTGAAAAATTCAAAATAGTTCGGTTGATGACTAAAAATATGAATGAGTCAGGATTTTAATTTGTCCCAAATTTGCTTAGCTATTTTTGTGGTTAGGTTATCCAGATAGAAACTTCCTGCAATAGGATCTATTGATTCGCCGATACCGGACTCCATGGTGAAAATATTATGGATATGAGCTAAGTTCTCGGCTCTCATTTCCTCAGTTATTTCATCAAACTCAAGATAGATAAGGTCAGAACCACCTAGTATGGCGGATAGGGTTTTTGCTGTTGCTTCAACTAAAAAGTGATCATTGAACTTGTTTCTCAAGACAGGTAAGGTGGAAATAAATAGTGGGGGAGCTGGATTATTTATTCCTAAGGCTTTAAGTATATTCCTCCAAACAATTCTTTGGGCTCGTCCTAATGAAATTTCAAACAAATAATTAGCGTTTATTTCTCTTGAAAAATAAATATTGGTAAGGAAATTATTAATATTTCTCTCATTTATTTCTAAACCTTGTATTAAACTAATAGCCAGCTGAAAATTCTCTAATATTTGTTGAATAAAAAAGTCTGCAGGTTCCCTTTCTTTCTGATAATCATCGAGCCATTGACATGATGGGAATAATCTTTTTAATTCATCAGCCCTGATTTTAGTCTTCTCTGTCACATTGAGTTTGAAATTATTTATGCCTATAGAAATAAAGAACTCAATATTTTCTTCTTTAATCATTTCCGTGTGTCGGAAACTAATACCCCATTGACATACATGATTTTTTCTCCAAACAATAGGTTTCATTTTTTTATCCTCTTTACCAGAAAAAACCACAGGAGGCATCATGATTTCATCGTTGTATCGGTAGTTTAAACTTTCTAATGGTTTACCATTGAGTTCTTTTTCTGCTGCCTTAACCCAATCAGATGGATTTGTTTTTTTAAATTTATCGAAAATAAGAGACGATGAATTCATACTTAAATTTTTTTTAAAACACTTTTTTTCCCAATGTAAGTATTTTTTTTTGTGAAAATTTGATGATTTTTATTCTTTCACAAAACTTTTATTTTACAGGATTGGTTATATTTGCCAGAAGTCTTTTCTTTTAGATTAAATCTAAATAAATTATAATAATGATAAAGGAACCTATGCGTGTTTACTTAGACAATAACTCAACAACACCGTGTGATCCAAGAGTTGTGGATACAATGGTGCCTTATTTTTATCAGAAACCTGGGAATTCAGCCAGTAGGAATCATCCTTTCGGTTGGGAAGCTGAGGAGGGTGTTGATTACGCCAGAGAACAAATTGCGGCTTTACTTAAGGTCGATCCTAAAGAAATAATTTTCACCTCGGGCGCTACCGAATCAGATAACCTGGCGATCAAGGGCGTTTTTGAAATGTACAGGTCAAAAGGAAATCACATCATTACCGTGACCACCGAGCATAAAGCAGTGTTGGACACATGTGATAAGCTAACGGAGGCGGGTGCTGAAATAACCTACCTGAAAGTGGCAGAAGATGGTCTTATTGACTTAGCAGAGTTGGAAGCAGCCATTAAATCAACCACCATTTTAGTGTCGGTTATGTGGGCTAATAATGAAACAGGTGTTATCCAACCCATGAAGGAAATAGGTGATATTTGTGAAAAGCATGGGGTCCTCTTTATGAGTGATGCAACGCAGGCAGTAGGAAAAATACCAACATATCCAAAAGAAATTGGTGTTCATCTTATGGCGTGGACCAGCCACAAAATGTATGGTCCTAAAGGAGTGGGTGCGCTTTACGTAAGTAGAAAATCTCCTCGGGTAAAAGTAACTGCTCAAATGGATGGTGGCGGTCATGAAAGAGGTATGCGCTCCGGCACCCTCAATGTTCCCGGTATCGTGGGCTTCGGTAAAGCAGCCGAAATAGCAAGATTAGAAATGCATGCCGATGCTGAAAGATTAAGTAAACTAAGAGATAGATTAGAACACGAACTTACGTCACGATTAGAAGAATGCTATATTAATGGTAACGTAAATCATAGAATGCCTCACGTTACTAATATTAGCTTTAAACATGTAGAAGGGGAGGGTCTTATGATGACCTTCAACCAAAATATAGCCGTTTCTTCAGGTTCAGCTTGTACCTCAGCCTCTCTTGAACCTTCTTATGTCCTTGTTGCTTTAGGTTTAGGTGACGATTTAGCTCATTCTTCTATTCGTTTTAGTCTGGGAAGATTTACTACCGAGGAGGAGGTGGATTTTGCAGTAGAAAAATTGGTGGCTGGCGTAAATCACATGAGAGATTTAAGTCCTATTTGGGAAATGTACAAAGAGGGAGTAGATCTTAGCAATGTGCAATGGTCTGAACACTAATATTATATAACATCCTTTCAAAATTAATTTATTATGGCATATTCAGAAAAAGTATTGGAGCATTTCCAACATCCTAAAAATGTAGGAACCCTCGATAAAAGTAAAACTACCGTTGGTACCGGTTTGGTCGGTGCTCCTGAGTGTGGTGACGTTATGCGTCTCCAGATTGAGGTGGATCCTTCAACGCAGACCATCATTGATGCTAAATTTAAAACCTTTGGTTGTGGTTCTGCTATCGCTTCTTCATCCTTAGCAACAGAATGGCTTAAAGGCAAAACTATCGAACAAGCTTTAACCATAGACAATATGGATATTGTAGAAGAATTAGCCCTGCCACCAGTTAAGATACATTGTTCTGTTTTGGCAGAAGATGCCATTAAAGGGGCTATCGCTGATTATCAGTCTAAGATTGGTATAGCCGTTACCGCAATGGCTGCCGCTCATTAATTTATATAAAGAGGCTATTTTATAGTTTGTTAAAATAGCCTCTTAATTTCTTTGCTATGCTTTACGTCGGGGAATCTGCAAAATCTAAAATTGTCGAAATTCGTGCTGACAAAAATATGTCAGAGGATTATTTCGTAAGAGTTTCTGTCACTAGTGGCGGTTGCTCAGGTCTTAGTTATCAGATGGATTTTGATAATGAGGGGAAACCCAATGATCAAATTTTTGAAGATAATGATGTTAAAATTGTGACTGATCTAAAAAGCTTTCTTTATCTGTGCAATACTACCTTAGAGTTTTCAGGTGGTCTCGATGGCAAGGGTTTCTATTTTAATAATCCTAATGCTGCTCGTACCTGTGGTTGTGGTGAGAGTTTTGCCGTTTAATCGGTTAGGTTGATGGTCCGATTATTGTCCGTATGATAAATGTTGCATTCGATGCGAAAAGATTCTTTCAAAACTCAACCGGTCTTGGAAATTATAGTAGAACGATTTTAATAAATCTATATAAGTATCAGCCCAGGTTATTTAAATTATTCCTTTTTTCTCCTTTTTCCTCTGATAATTATTCCTTTTTACCAGATAAGCATTCTTTTAGCATTGTACATCCACATTGGTTTCAATATTTTTTTTGGAGGTCCTTCGGTATTCCCAAAGATTGTAAAAAACACCTGATTGATATTTATCACGGACTAAGTAATGAATTGCCTGTCGAATTGGTGAAAAACCCAAAGATTAAATGGGTAGTTACTATTCATGATATTGCTTTCCTTTATTATAAAATCGATTACTCTTTTTTTGATAGATTCATTCATTTTTTAAAAATAAGATATAGTTGTCAAAAAGCTGATGTAGTTATTGCCGTTAGCGAATATACTAAAACAGATATCTGTAAAAAATTTAATCTTTCTCCTGAAAAGGTAGAGGTAGTGTATCAAACAGTAAATGATAATTTCAAAAAAACCTACACAAAAGATGAATTTCAACATGTTGTAAATCTTTATCAATTACCAAATCAATATTTCTTATCGGTTGGAAGTATCACATCAAGGAAAAATTTACTATCCGCTTTAAAAGCCTGGAAAGGTCTACCTACTGAATATCAATGCCCTTTTCTAATTATTGGCAAGCCAAACCGTAAATATTTTAAAATAATTAAAAAAGAATTGGATCTCTATAAAGAGATTTATTCTAATAAGATTATGTTTAGAAACGTAGCGAACGAACATTTACCCATCGTTTATCAAAATGCAGAAGTTTTTATTTACCCTTCTTATTTTGAAGGTTTTGGTATTCCTGTTTTGGAGGCATTATATAGCGGTATTCCTGTAATTACAAGTAAAACAACATCGTTACCTGAAGTGGGTGGTCCAGGTGCTTACTTGGTAGATCCCGCTAATTATGAAGAAATAAAAGAGGGAATTCTCTTTTTTATTCAACATAGAGAGCAAAGAAAACACGCTGTAAATAAGGGGTTAGAGCATGTCAAAAAATTTGATGCACAAGTGGTAAATGGTAAATTAGTGAATATTTATCAAAATTTACTTCAATAAGTTAACTTTTTGCCATTTCCTTTAATGCCTTAATGAAAATATCCAGTTCCCTGGTGGTAGTGTAGATATTGGGTACGATTCTACAACCCTGAACTCCTTGGCCATCAATGGCTACCGTCCATATTCTATATTTTTTCAATAGATTTTCTGCCATCAAAGAGGTTTTCATATTTTTTATACCCACGTTGGCGATACCACAAACTCTTTTTGGGTCAGCTGGCGTATTAACTATTATATTCGGTTCATTGCGTACCCGGCTGGTCCAATAATTTTGTAAATAGCGCAATCTGGCTTCTTTTTTGTCTAATCCTAAACGATGTAAATACTCAATGGCATTTCCTATCGCTAAGTCTGTCGCAACGGGGTGTGTACCCGTATGATTCATTCTCCTTATGTTTTCTAAAGGATAGCCAAAATCACCAAACATTGGCCAAAGACCGCTTATTTTTTCCTTATTAATATATAATAATCCTGCGCCTAAGGGAGCAGATAGCCATTTATGGAGACTGGAACCATAGTAGTCACAGTGTAATTCTTTGATGTCAAATGCGAAATGTCCAATAGCATGCGCTCCATCGACCAGTACCTCCACACCTTTTTTATGAGCCATATCACAGATTTTTCTAATGGGAAGTATCTGACCTGTTATATTAACAATATGGCAGACCATGATTAATTTTGTTTTTCTTGTTATCGCATTTTCATAGACCGCGACTATTTCTTCATCAGAGATTGGAATATTCGGCACATCTACTATTTTTCGAACAATACCATATCTTTCTTCACATAAGCGAAAATGCTCTATCATGGCGAAATAGTCTTGGTTTGCCATAATAGCCTCATCACCTTTTCCCCAATGAATACCTCCAATGACCGTATCCAGAGATTCTGTTGTGTTTCTGGTTATGATAATTTCTTCCGCATCACATTGGATTAGATCCGCAAGTTGGCCACAAACAGCTCTTTTATTATCCCACTGAACGGTTCGCATGTAGTGAGAACCTTGATAATTTACCTCCCTAATATGATGAAGATAGTCTTCCAGAATGGCTTGTGGCATAAAGCAATAGTAACCGTTTTCAAGATTTATATAATCTGGCTTTAGTCGGTAACCACCCCTGATTCCTAACCAATAATTTTCGTCTTCAGCTATTTCTTCCACCGATTTATTGGCAACGGTGAGATTTAACTTTTCTAGGGTGTTAAATAAGGCAGGGGCACCTAAGCCCATGGCGATGGAGTGTTTGAAAAAGGTTCTTTTATCCATGATTATTTTTTTTCTTTAATGATGTAAATTAAGGGTGATAGGTTTTCACTGCATTGGATTCCACTTCATTTTTATAAAAATGAATTTTTTTGAACTGTCCTCTTGTGTATCTAAGGGATTGGTCATTAAAATGGGGTGAATTCAGGTTACTGGATGAACCACCTGTGACAATAGAATGAGCGTTAATTTTGGGCCCAAATTCTACTATGGCAACAAAACTATTTCCCAAAGTCCCATATCTTTTTTTGGTTCCCGCTTGTGTTTTTGAACCAAATGCAGCAAGTGATCCCCAGGCAGATGAGGTGAAACCTACAGGCAAACTTTCTAAATCATCGTTGAATTCTGGGCGAATACCTGCACTTATTCGTTGAAACCTGTTTATATCTCCCCATTTAGTCCTCCATGTGCCAAATTGACTGGAAAGTTGATTTATGGTTTTTTCAAAAGCAAGTTTTTTATCTGTTGCCGATAAGTTTTTTAAAACATAAGCCTCCAGGTTTAACATAGATTTTGCACCATAGCCACTTTTAACTCTGGCAATGTCCATAATATTTTCACCATAAAAAACGGCCAGGCTAGTAGCAATGGATAAAGAATCTCTCTCAAAGTTCCAGGTAGATAACTCTTTGAGTGGATCAGTAAAAGAAGAGGACAAATCTCCTTTATAAACTTTTAGAAGATCCGGGATAATATTTGCCAAGCCAGGTAAAAAAGGATTAAAAGCTGCTTTAACTAAACTGTCAAGCGTCCAGTTTCCTTTTACATTTTCCAGTATTCTTATAGCGGCTACGCCTCGGAAATTTTCTTCATCCGGTGCCATATAATTAGGATATTTTTTCCTTTCAGGACTAAATTTTCCAGAGGCAGTAAAAGGATTTGAATTACAGTTCTGAATCCAGCCATTGGCAGGATTAATTATTCGAACCAGTTCTTTAACCTTATGATATCCTTTCCATTCTGTATTTGAAGTTGTGCCATCTAAAAGGCCATTCCAATTATAATCCAGACTTCTTTTTGGCATAAAATTTCCATGCCAATAGGCAATATTCCCTGAATTATCTGCAAAAACGGTATTGTTAGATGAATTTGTATTTAACTTCATTACTTTTTCAAAAGATTTGACATCTTCTGTCTTGGTTCTTAAAAAAGATTGAGCTAATGCGTCAATTTGTTCTGTCATCATTCTTATGGATACCCATTTACCATCTTTTCGTGCTATAATTGGTCCGTGATGTGTAAAATACAAGGTTATTTCTCTGGATAATTTACTTTTATTAGTTTGAAAATAGATGATTTCCTTTCGGGTTTTGACTGGTAGCCATTTATTCTCATAGAGGTAATAATAATCACTTCCTCTTTTTTCAATCGTTTCTAAATATTCATCTGCCACATCAGCGGCACCAGATGTATGCATCCAGCCACATTTTTCATTAAATCCCTGATAAACAAAAAATTGCCCCCAAGTAATTGCACCGTAAGTGTTTAGGCCTTCCTCACTTACTAAATGAACCTCCGTTCTGAAATAAAAAGAGGTATGTGGATTAATTAGTAGTAACGGATATCCATTTTTTGTTAATTCTGGCGCAATGGCAAATCCATTTGAACCTGCTGGCTCCTGTTCCCATTCAGGTATTTCAGGGACCTGATAGCCCATGCCATTTCCCTCATAAAAATCTTTAATCCCCTGAATTGGAATAATTGTAATGTTTCCGCCAATACTTCCTTCAGTAAATAATAAAGGCATCCAGGGTTCAAACCTATGTATGATTTTGGGTTTAACATTTGGATTTTTATATAGATAATAATTAATCCCCGAGGCAAACCCGTCTAATAGTACTTTTAACCAGGTAGGTGATCGTAAATAATTATTTTTTGCAAGTAGGGTGTCTGCATACATTCTGGCTCGTGCGTCCTGATAAAAATAATTTTCACCCAGAGATTCTGATAATCTGCCTAATGCATCTAAATAATTCTCCTCCACCCGATTAAAATCATCCTCACACTGCGTGTACATTAACCCGAAAACTACATCGGCGTCGGTTTTACCATAAATGTGCGGAACACCGTAATTATCTCTTATAATTGTGACATTTTGTGCCCTTGTAGTCCATTCATTTATTTCATTTTTGGAAAATGTTTGTCCATTGAGTAAACATACACTGGAAAACAAAAGGATGGAAATCAGTTTGAACATGGTATCAAATTTTTATTAATTTTGGGAATTTAGGTAAAATAAATAAATTATGAAAGTTTCCAGGGCAATTTTATACGATTTACCCAATATCTGCATACTTGTCAATAATGCCTATCGTGGCGAGGAGGCAAAGAAAGGTTGGACATTTGAGTCTGATTTGATTGAAGGGGATAAAAGAACAGATGAAAATGACCTGTTTTTGCTTTTTTCTAATGAAAAAGCAGTATTTCTTATTGCCATAAATGATAATGAGGTAATCATTGGTTCAGTATATCTGGAAGCGAAAAATGAAAATTTATATATGGGGATGCTCTCTGTTGAGCCAACGCTTCAAGGGAATGGTATTGGAAAGTTATTAGTATCAAATGCTATCCAATACGGGCAATCTCTTGGTTTGGAAAAAATCCAGATTCAGGTTATCCATCGTCGGCAAGATCTTATTTTGTGGTATGAAAAATTAGGATTTATAACATCAGAGAAGATTTTACCTTTCGAGGTACCCTTAGAATTTGGCAAACCTAAAGTTCCTCTTCATTTTATTGAAATGAATCGTACCTTATAAAACGTATATCCTTTGAAATGTACTATTTCACTATATTTACGGAACAAATATATATGAATGCAAAAAAGTAAAGAAGATATTCAAAAGGAAAAGGATGAATTTTTACGTCAATTTGTTGTCCCGGAGGGTAATATTTGGGGTTGGAAATTTTCCCTATTCGGTTTGGGCCTTATTCTGTTTTTAAGCCTTTGGTTGGCTTGGTTACATTACAAAGGAGGCGTCCCCGTAGGTTTTGATGAACAAAATATGGAGGTAAATCCTATGGTTTTACCTGAAAAAACAGACACAGTCAATTATGAATAATACCATTAATTTTTACAAATATCATGGGGCAGGCAATGATTTTGTGATGGTAGATAACAGAATACCAGCTCCGTCCGATTTTAGCACACCTGATTTAATAGCTCATTTATGCCACAGAAATTTTGGCATCGGTGCAGATGGTTTCATTTTATTGGAAAATGATGATGTTGCTGATTTTAAAATGCGCTATTTTAATGCCGATGGAAATGAAGGTTCTATGTGCGGTAACGGTGGCAGATGCATCGTTGCTTTTGCCAACGATTTAGGTATAATATCTTCAGAGGGTTCTTTTAGTGCCACCGATGGTTATCACCAGTTTAAAGTGTTTGACAATAATGAATATGCTATCTCTCTGAAAAATGTAGATAAGGTAGAAGTTAGGTCAAATGCCTATTTTATTCATACTGGGAGTCCACACTGGGTTGAATTTGTTGACGACTTAAACGGCTTTGATGTGCATAATAAGGGTAAAAAAATACGTTTAAATCCGATGTTTGGAAAAGGTGGAACCAATGTAAATTTTTTGGTTGATGCTCCTACAGGTTTGGAAATAGCCACCTTTGAGCGAGGCGTAGAGGCAGAAACATTGGCGTGTGGTACAGGTGTTACCGCTGCGGCCATGGCTTATTATATAAGTAAAGGTTGGCAAGTTGATAAATTTGAAGTTAGTATTAAAGCTAAAGGCGGTTTACTTCATGTTAGTTTCAGACCCAAGCATGATAGCAAAATACCCACTTTTTCAGATGTTTGGTTGACAGGTCCTGCCGTTCAGGTGTTTAAAGGCGAAATAAGTATTTAAATAATTTCAAATAGTTTGAAATTATAATTAATTGGGAACTAACTATTTTATTTTGAAAAGGCCTTTGTAATTATTTAAATTGTTCCAACATTTGTCCGTGAAGCATCTTTAATTTTTGAGAAATCTCCTTTTTTCTCCATTTTATCCATTTTTTCGGATAATTTTTCCTTTTTAAATTCACCAAAACCTTCTTTTGCAGAGGTGGGCTCAGCCGAGATAGATTTAAGAATGCCGTAGTTCTGGAAAAGTACGATATTCATGCCGCTTCCTTTAGTTGAAGGAAAAACGATCCCATCTCTTTTGTCCTCCCTCACCTTTTTTTCTATGGCTAATGGTTGGGCCTTTACCATTTCAGCTAATTTTCCACTTGTACAATCTACAAGATCTCCACCGCTAACATCATATTCCATGGTATGTACTGCAGATAACCATTGAGGGGATTCTCCTGGTTTTAATTCATAATCATCTTTAAATTGGTCTAGTTCATGTGCTTTTAATTCTGCATAACATGTTTGAAGATCGCTAGCAACATAAAATCCTCCACCAAATCTTGAAGCGGGATTATGAAACCTCGGATCAATTCTTTGAAGAATACTATTAGCGGCATATTTATTGGTGGTTGTATGAAATGCCTTGGATATACCCTTATGTTTTGGTAACGGTATATTAGTTGCTTTAACGTCCTCAATACCATCGGATGATTTGAAATCTAAATCTTTATCTAATTCATCAAGAGAACCTATTGCGTCTCTGCCTGGTGTTTCCATGGCTAACTGGTCCTCAAATTCATTACTTAAGTTGTCACCAATTTTTTGAACTACCTCTTTTTTCTGAACTGAGTTTTCTGTCCTGTAATCTGAAAGAGAAAATGGTTTCATTTGTAAAGCCCTCGTACCCATTATATCAGCTTCCTTTTCTAAAGCCTGGTCATCATTAATGGGCACTTTAGCCTTCATCATGGTGGTAGGCTGAACCCTCCCTTGCTTCTGTTGTACTACATGCCAAGCCTCATGAGGTAAATGTTTTTCCTGACCTGAAGCTAGGTGAATATCTGTACCTTGTGCATAGGCATGCGCATTTAATTGCGCCGGTTTATCAGAATTATAATGAACTTTTACATCATCCATAGAAAGACCAGATAAACTTTCAACGCCACTTTTTAAGGTATCTGGTAAACCGGAATTATTTTTTTTAAGCTGCAATGGAGGTTGCCTCTGTTGGTTAAATGTTGTTCCTAAAGATTTTAGTTGAATAAATTTTTGATTATTTGTACTCTCTTCGGCCATTTTTTGAATGGCCATCAATTTTTGATTTGGATTGTATTGAAATGCTTTTGATTTTAATTGTGCAGGTTCATACCTGCTTGACTGTATTCCCTCATTATAAGCCGTAAGTTGCTTATTCCAGCTTTGTAAAGCCTGAGGTTCGTTTGCTTTAGCCTGTTTAATAAGTGAGTTTTGAGAGGAAAGCATGGCAACCTTTAATGTTAGGTAATTCGTTCATTGGTAAATCTAATATATTGATCTTAAATATTATCATTTCAACGAAAAATTAATTTAAATATGAATTTATAATATGTTTTTTATGTAATCAGCTAAGTTCGATTCATGAATTATTCTAATTTTACCGCAAAATTAATACAATGGAAATTAATCTTATTTCTGATACAGTGACCAAACCTACACCGGGAATGTTGGAGATGATGTGGAATGCTAAGGTAGGAGATGATGTTTTTAGAGGTGATCCTTCCGTTAATTTTCTGGAAGAAAAAGCAGCAGCTATGTTTGGCATGGATGCTGCCTTGTTTTGCCCGTCCGGCACCATGACCAATCAAATTGCTATAAAATTACATACGCGACCTCTTGATGAAATGATTTGTGATGCAAATTCTCATGTATTTCAATATGAAGTAGCTGGCTATGCTTTTCACTCGGGTATTGGCGTAAATTTAATAGAAGGAAATTATGGTAAAATTACGGCCAATCAGGTTCAAGAGGCTATTAAAAGTCCCGCAGATTGGCTCCCAAAGTCAACATTAGTGGTTTTGGAAAATACCACAAATAAAGGGGGTGGGAATTACTACACTTTAGATGAAATTATTCCTATAAAAAATGTTTGCAATAATTCGGGGCTGAAATTACATCTCGATGGTGCGAGATTATTTCATGCATTGGTTGAAACTGGTGATTCAACAAAAAATTACGGTGCTGTTTTTGATAGTATCTCTATCTGTTTATCAAAAGGATTAGGTGCTCCCGTAGGATCTTTACTCATAGGGAATAAACAGTTTGTAAATGAGGCAAGAAGAATTAGAAAAGTGATGGGCGGCGGAATGCGACAGGCAGGTTTTCTTGCCGCCGCAGGCATCTTTGCTTTGGATAATCACGTAAATCGTTTAAAAACAGATCATATTAATGCTAAAGAAATTGCAGACTGTTTAGAAAAACTGGATTATGTAAAGTCAGTAAAACCTGTAAAATCAAATATTATTATATTTGACTTACAGGAAGCATGGACTGCCAACCAGTTTCTGGAAAAATTAGCTAAAAATGGGGTCAAAGCTTCTGCTTTTGGACCTAAAACAATAAGATTTGTTACCCACCTGGATGTTTCTGATGAAATGATTCAGAGAGTCAAAAATATCCTGGAAAGTATAAGAGCTGATTAAAAGGACTCTTCAATCAGCCTTTAATCCAAGTCCCTTTTTCTTTTATCTATCTCATCGCGAATGGTAGCCGCTTTTTCGTAATTCTCTTCTTCTAAAACTTGTAAAAGCATATTTTGAAGAGACTCCAGGGAATAAGTGCTTAGAGTACTTTGTTTGTCCTTACCAGGCTTTTCCTCCATTTCATCATCGCTCTCTTCCTCAATTTCTGTTTGTGTGCTTTCGTCTAATTCAACACCTGCCGTGTCGAGGATAAATTCGTAAGTAAAAATAGGGCATTGAAATCTTACAGCAAGGGCAATAGCATCGGAAGTTCTTGAATCAAGTTCTATAATTTCACCTTCCCTTTCACAAATAAGTCTGGCATAGAAAATTCCGTCTAATAAATTATTAATGATAATTTCCTTTATTTCAACTTTGAATGCCTCCAGGGTTTGTTTAAATAAATCGTGAGTAAGTGGCCTGTTAGGTGTCATTTTTTCCATGGCAACAGCGATAGCTTGAGCCTCAAAACTCCCAATAACAATAGGAATACGCCTTAATCCAATCATCTCACCTAATACAACTGCATAGTTATTTGATTGAGATACACTATGCGAAAGTGCGACGATTCGAAGTTCAATTTTTTTCATAAAATGCAGGTTATATAAGCATTAAAGGTATTAATAATTACTATATTCTATGCCTGTTTTATTGCATTTTAGCTTCTGCCCATAGAATATTCATTTCGTCGAGAGATAGACTGCTAAGCCTATCACCTGCTTTATTTTCTATATACTCAAATCTTTTTGTGAACTTCAAGTTTACTTTTTCCAGCGCATTTTCAGGATTAATCCCTTCAAAACGAGCATAATTCACTAACGAAAAGAGTAAATCTCCAAATTCTTCTTCCTTTCTTTCCATTGATTCGTTTTTTACCAACTCCTCTTTAAACTCTTCTATTTCTTCAACAACTTTTTCCCAGACTTGTTCTTTATTCTCCCAGTCAAAACCTACCTGGCTCGTTTTTTCTTGTATTCTATAAGCTTTAACCAGAGAGGGGAGGGAAGATGGCACGCCCGAAAGGACTGATTTTTTACCTTCTGTTAATTTAATCTGTTCCCAATTTTTCTTTACCTCTTCCGCTGAATTAACTTTTACATCCCCGTAAATATGTGGATGTCTTCTTATCAGTTTTTCACAAATACTATGCAGACAATCAGCCACATCAAATGAATTTGATTCCTCAGCTATTTTACTGTAAAATATTAAATGCAAAAAAACATCACCAATTTCTTCTTGTATTTCAGGTAGATTATTTTTTAGGATGGCATCCGATAGCTCATAAGTTTCTTCGAGGGTGAGCATTCTCAAACTTTGGAAGGTTTGTTTTTTATCCCAGGGACATTTCTCCCGTAATTCATCCATTATTATCAAGAGACGACTGAATGCCTCCATTTTTTGATTTAAATCATTGCCCATGGTAGTGTAATTAAAAGAAAAAGAACCTTATCTTTGTAGTGTTCTTAAAAAATGTAAAAATGGAATTTTTAACAATGCTAGGCATCATTTTTAGTTTTATGTTTGCCTCTATTCTTTTGTTGAACCTCAGGCACTGGGTAACAGGAGAACCTTTTAGAGGCACTTGTTCCTCCAATAATCCAATGTTAAAAGATCAATTAGGAGATTGTACACTTTGTGGTAAAAAAGCGGATGAAGCTTGTCAGATGCCTAAAGTTCAATAAGCACCTAAGGAGAGAAGAACAAGGGTACATGCCTCTTCGGTTTCAATATTGTTTTCATGAGCCAAACTTTCGAGATCAGGGTTTTCCGTTCCAGGATTGAATATTATCCTTTTGGGTTTCAATGCCATTAAGTAATCGTAATAGTCAATCTGTCTGTTCGGATTCAAATAAAGGGTAACGGTATGCAGGTCACCCATATTTAATGGATGACCTGTTTGAATGGATATATCTCCAATTTTATCTTCTTGCGCACCGATAGCAATGACTTCGTGTCCAGCTTCCCTCAATTTTAACACAGCTTCTCTGGATACCCGTCCAGGTTTGGAAGAAGCTCCAATAACAAGGGTTTTTTTCATTGCGATTTTATTTTAAGAGCAATAAAGGTTCTTCGAGAATAGACTTTAAAGTTTGTAAAAATTGAGCTCCCGAAGCACCATCAACGACTCTATGATCACAGCTTAAGGTTACTTTCATTGTATTTCCCACAACGATTTGACCATTCTTAACCACTGGTTTTTGAATAATTCCACCTACTGCTAAAATACAGGCATCTGGTGGATTAATAATAGCGGTAAATTCATCTATTCCAAACATCCCCAGATTAGAAATGGTAAAGGTATTTCCTTGCATTTCGTCAGGCTGAAGTTTTTTATCCTTGGCTTTACCAGCAAGCATCTTAACTTCTCCATTTATTTGAGAAAGTGTTTTTCTGTCAGCATGTTTTATCACAGGAACTAACAATCCATCTTCAACGGCAACAGCTACACCAATATGAACATCGTGGTTGTAACGAATCCTGTCTCCTAACCAGGAAGCATTAATAACGGCATGCTTTTTTAACGCGGATGCCGCAGTTCGAATAACCAAATCGTTATAAGAAATTCTTACCTCACTATTTTGATTCAATTGCTCCCTTACCTGTATGGCTCTTTCCATATCAATTTCAACGGAAAGATAAAAATGAGGCGCTGTAAATTTACTTTCACTTAACCTCCTGGCGATGGTTTTTCGCATTTGGCTAACTGTCTTATCTTCATACGACGATTCAGTAGCGTTGGTTTGTAAAGATACTACTTGGGTAGGTGCTGCCACAGTTTTTGTCACTGTTGGTACAATAGCTTCACCAGGTTTAACGCCAATGACATCTTTTCTTACAATTCTTCCTCCTTCTCCGGAGCCTTGAATTTGTCCAAGATTTATACCAGATTCCTTTGCCATACTTTTTGCTAAAGGTGAGGCTTTTATTCTTTGGCCATCACTTGAATCGCTTACTATTGGGGCAGGTATATTATCTTGCTTAATTGGTTCAACAGCAGTAATGGCAGTAGCTGAACCAGTTGAACCTCCTGTAACTCCCGTACCGTTAATAGCTGCTTGCCAGTCTTCTCCAGGTTGTCCTATAACGGCAATGATGCCGTCAATAGCTACCGTGCCCTCCGGAACAGCAATATATAAAAGCGTTCCTTCAACAAATGCATCGAGTTCCATCGTAGCTTTATCAGTTTCAACTTCTGCTAACGTTTCACCCGGCTCTACTTTATCGCCTACCTTTTTTAACCAACCAATGATATTACCTTCTTCCATGGTATCACTCATTCGGGGCATTCGGATAATTTCGGCCATAATAATTATCTTTTTCTTATGTTATGTAAATACAAATTTTGATTGAGGCACAAATATAAGACTTCGTATTCAAAAAATTTGTTTTTTAATGACAATGCAAATATGTTAAAATTTGTTAACAATATGTTTTTTTTGTGTTCCTACCCAACCAAAAAGCGTTTAATGTATTTCTCTTATTAAAACCATAATTAACATGCAAAATAAATTTGTTCAATTAATCCTTGCTTCAGTTTTGGGCGCTGCTATAACTATAACTGCTTCTGCCCTTTTTAGAAAGGGAGAACCTTTTAATTATGCAAATCCCACAACGCCAGCTTATCTTACCAATCAAAATGGTGCTGTATCTGGTATTCCTTCTGAAGGGTTTACCATGGCTGCCGAAAAGGTTTTACCCGCTGTCGTTCACATACGATCCATTGGTAAAACAAAGAGTAATGCTGGTGGAATGTTTGATATGGAAGAGATTCCTGAAACGTTCCGTCGATTTTTTGGTAATCCTGAACCGAGACAGCAACCTAAACAAGAAGGAACGGGATCTGGTGTTATTATTAGTGCCGATGGTTATATTGTAACTAATAATCATGTGGTAGCCGATGCGGACAAAATTGAAATCACCCTACATGATAAGAGACTATTAACTGCAAAGGTTATAGGTTTAGATCCTAATACTGATGTTGCATTAATAAAAATTGATGCTGAAAATTTACCTACATTGTCATTTGCTAATTCCGATGAATTAAAGGTGGGTGAATGGGTCGTCGCGGTGGGTAATCCATTTAATTTGGAATCTACCGTTACCGCTGGTATCATTAGTGCCATTGGTAGAAGTATCAATATTTTAGAGGGAAAAGCTCCCATTGAATCTTTTATTCAAACTGATGCGGTGGTAAATCCTGGTAATTCAGGGGGTGCTTTAGTTAACACTCAAGGTGACCTCATTGGTATTAATACTGCAATTGCATCTCCTACCGGCGTGTTTGCAGGATATTCATTTGCCGTTCCCAGTAATATTGTCGCTAAAATTGTAACCGATCTAAGGGAACATGGCACGGTGCAAAGAGGATATTTAGGCGCTATTATCAGGGGTATTGACGGTAGGTATGCTCAGGAAATGAAGTTGCCTGTCAACGAAGGGGTTTATATAGATAGTGTCCTTTCTGATGGTGCCGCCGCAAAAGCTGGTCTAAAAAAAGGCGATATTATTAGAGAATTAGATGGCGTGAGTATTTCTACCTCCTCAAAACTGCTGGAAATGGTAGGTCGCAAGCGTCCAGGTGATGAAATCCTTGTAACCGTTCTCAGAGATGGTGCGGATAAAAAATTGACCGTTACCTTGAGGAATTCATCCGGAAATACTGGCCTTGTATCAAAATCAGAACCTTCAGCTGCACTGGATAAATTAGGCGCAACTTTCTCTGATTTGTCAAAAGCTGAAAGGGATAAACTTAAAGTGGAGGGTGTTAAGGTGGAACAATTAAGTGCCGGACTTCTTAGAAGATATACTGACATTGAAGAAGGATTTATTATTACCCGTATTGATAGACAAGATGTCAAAAGTGTGGCCGAGCTCAAAAAAGCTATTGAAAATAAGGAGGGAGGTCTTCTCATTGAAGGTCGCTATCCTGACAGCCCAAGAAAGTATTACTATGGTCTGGGACTAGAAGAATAATGTTTTGTTGATATAATGTTTAACCCGGAACTATTCATAGTCTTAGTTCCGGGTTTCTTTTTTAAGTAGGGAACTATAATT
>Ga0136655_1000227_pt1 | contig 25461 bp, 6 predicted proteins | sample CPBDNA_2_FD_94863 | JGI IMG/M metagenome (GOLD analysis project Ga0136655, IMG submission 94863) | Freshwater to marine salinity gradient microbial communities from Chesapeake Bay, USA - CPBay_Spr_15_0.8_DNA (version 2) | ecosystem: Environmental > Aquatic > Marine > Coastal | place: USA... | reverse complement strand
GTTCTATTTGATAACTATTAGCGTGTGCATCTCCATTAGAAATCCATTCTAGGTTGATTGCTTGACTAGGGACAGCATAAGCGGAGAAAGTTAAAATTTGTTTAGCTCGACTACTAGAACTAGCGGCTATATTAATACTATAATCTTCTATTTCACCAAATTCAAAATTATCACAAGCATCTGCATATTGTGCTTGTTGCATCGTGACCCGCATCCGTGTTTTTCCAATCTTAGCAGATTGTGGAACGCTGACTGTACCTGCAACTGCTTGCGGTAAAGAGGAAGGCGTTCCTGCTCGACTAACACCAGATAAAACTTGCTCACCAACATCTGCAAAACTTCCATTTTGATTAAAATCAATCCAAACATTTATGTGTTCATCCCATTGAGTCCAACTAAAACCAGGGCTAACACTAATAGCATAAGACGCATCTCTATTAATGGTCGTACTTTGGTTGGTAAAATCTCCATATCCATTTTTACTGGAGGTATGGTTAATTGTACCAAAAGATACCTGACTAATCCATTCTTGCCAAGGAGCATTACCTTTTGCATCACAATATTCAGCAGGGGAATTATCAGAGTTGTCGTCTCCTGTTTCCGCTTCAACTACAGGAGGTAGCGTGACCTTGAAGGCTCTATTCATATTCTGTGCTGGGAGATATTGTGCATTACCAGCTTGTTGAGCAGTAATTACTACCGTACCTTCCGTGCCATTTAAGGTCAAAATATTACTATTGACACTAGCGGGACCTCCGAGTATCTTATAAGTGATTGGTAAATTAGAGCTAGCAGTAGCATTTAAAGGAATAGAAGTTGTAGTCGTTAATTGGTCTGGAATAGCTGGAAAATTAATGCTTTGATTTAATTTTTCATCCGTTGTTGCTATTCCCTCTATTGTCAGCAGATAATCTTCGACTTCTCCTTGTGTTACTGTTCCACATTTATTAGGATAGCTAGCTCGTTGCATGGCTACTCTCATTCTTGTAGTTCCTGCTATTGCGTTTGTAGGGATTAAAATATCCGCACTAAGCCCTACTATAGTTTGTTGAGGAGCGCCACCGATACTAATTCCTGATAGTACTTCCTCACCTGTGTCTTCAAAATCTCCATCGCTATTAAAATCTATCCATACTTTAATATACTCATCCCATTGTGTCCAACTAAAAGCTGGTTTGACGAGCAAGGAATAAGTTGCCCCTTGATTAACCGTAGTAGTGGGGTTTTCATACAATTCATAAATATCTTTAGAAGTAGTATTGTCTATTTTATTAAAAACAATTTGCCCAATCCATTCTTGCCAAGGAAAAGTACTCCTTAATTCACAGTATGCTTTGGGGGAATCATTGATCGCATCCTCAACAGGTAATGTGACTTTAAAAAATCTATCGATACTAGAAGCAGGTAAATATTGCTCATTTCCAGCTTGACTAGCTTTAATAATGACCGTTCCAACTTGACCATTTAATGTTATGATATTATTTTCTATAGTAGCAGGACCTGCTAAAATGCTAAAAGTGACAGGCAAACCAGAAGTGGCAGAAGCCGTAATTGCAAACGGTCCATCGGTGGTTAATTTATCGTCGATTGGATTAAAAGTAATCGTTTGTGCAATTGGTTCAACAATAGCAGGTACTTCCACTTTAAAAAATCTATCGATACTAGAAGCAGGTAAATATTGCTCATTTCCAGCTTGACTGGCTTTAATAATGACCGTTCCAATTTGACCAGTCAGGGTAATAATATTATTTTCAATAGTAGCAGGGCCTGCCAAAATATTAAAAGTAATAGGCAAACCAGAGGTGGCAGAACCTATAACAACAAAAGGCACATCGGTGGTTAATTTATTGCCAATCGGATTAAAAGTAATGATTTGCGCAATTGGTGCTTGTGTGACTTCTGGTGCTTCCACATTAAAAGGTCTATCTACATTTCGAGCGGCTAAATATTGTGCATTTCCAACTTGACTCGCTCTAACGATTACTGTACCAGTATTACCAGTTAAGGTAATTTGATTATTCGAAATCGTAGCAGGGCCAGACAGAATACTAAAAGTAACAGGCAAGCCAGAAGTAGTAGTGGCATTGACCGTAAAGGCAGCATCTGTGGTTAATTTATCTGGAATAGGCTGAAAACTAATTAGTTGATTTATTTTTTCAATAGGTGCAGGACTGACAATAAAAGAACGGTCGTAATTAATGGCTGGTAGATAGTCTTCATTTCCACCTTGACTGGCCCGAACGATAACCGTGCCTGACGTACCATCAAGTGTAATCGTGTTGCCAATAACGGTTGCTGGCCCAGACAGAATACTGAAAGAAACAGGCAAGTCAGAAGATGCCGTCGCATTGACGGTAAATGGCAAATCATCTGCTCTTTTATTCGGAATAACTAAAAAATTAATGTTTTGTGTTTGTCTGACTTTTTCTATGACATTGAAAGAGCGACCAAAAGAAATAGCTCGATTGTATTCATTATTACCTGCTTGACTAGCTCTAATAATAACGATACCTGATGCACCGTCTAAAGTGACCATTTTTCCTTCGATACTAGCGGGCCCAGATTCTATGGAAAAGGTAACAGGTAAATTAGAAGAAGCCATTGCTTCTACCTCAAAAGGGGGATCTGTTGTGTTTTTGTTCGGAATGATAGGAAAGGTAATACTTTGATTTTGTTTTTCTATAATAGGCTCGGTAACGATGAAAGCTTGTTTTGTATTAAGTGCAGCGTTGTATTCCTCGTTCCCATTTTGACTAGCCTTAACAATGACGATACCAGGGACACCTGCTAAGGTAATGGTATTTCCATTGATAGCGGCAGGGCCTGATTCAATACTTAAGGTTACGGGCAGATTAGAAGAGGCAGTTGCATTAATAACAAAAGGTAAATCGGTCGTTAATTTATTAGCAATAGGGGAAAAATTAATACTTTGTTCTTTTTCTGTGGCAACAATAGTAAAACTAATAATGTCCGTTGCTTCTGGATTAGCGAAAGGGAGATGATTCCCATCTGCTAGTTGTATTTTTACCGTATGCAAACCTTCGCTCAAGTTATTGAGGGCATAAACACCATTTAGGGTATGAATATCAATAGCTGCTTGATTATCTAAAGTTAATAATAAATGGTTGGCGTTATGGAATTGTAAATTACCTGAAAGGGTATATTTAATATCAAGATTATTTTCAGTAAAACTACTGCCATTTGTGGGGGAGTTAATAACGATGCGAGGGGCAGTTGGCGGTTCAATCACTTTAAATTTTCTATCTACACTTCTTGCAGTATTAAACTGATCATTTCCTGCTTGGCTCGCTCGAATGGTTACGACACCTGTTTGCCCTGTTAAAGTGACGGTAGTTCCTGCAACTGTTGCTGGTCCTGAAACAATGGTGAATTCTACAGGTAACCCAGAACTAGCACTAGCCCCGATTGTAAAAGCATCATCGATTGTCATTTTATCAGGGATGCCAAAAAAGGTAATGACTTGGTCTCCTTTACCTTTCCAAGTTGATAAGTATTGTCCAGAAATAGGTCGGTCCAAAGAATTATCAGGCATTTTCCAGCCAACAGATAAATGACCGCCACCATTCATTAAAGCTTCGATATAATATTGATTCCCTGCGACTAGTAAAATGGATTCAGATTGTTGACTAGCATATTTATTCCATTGATTGTTTCGAGTATCCCCTTTGACATGAGCAACCAATCTTTTATTATTAACATTGGCATTGGTACTTAACCATAACTGGCTGTCTTCATCGCTTGCAATCCAAAAAGTATAAATGCCTGTTTGAGGCGGGCAAATAAATCCTCGTACTCGTTGTGCATTATCCGCTGCTGTAAAAGGCGTAACTTCAAAATTATCGAGGGTACTACTTTCGTTCGGTGTACTATTCAGCGGGATGTCATTGATAGAATTTTGATTATTATCCTTCCAAATATCTCTAGTAATCAGACCTTCGGCAGTACAAGCCGCATTAGTCGGTAAGACCATATTAAAGCTGCGTTCGATGGGTGTTGCAGGCTTATAAACTTCATTTCTGCCTTGAGTTGCTCTAATAGTCACTTTTCCTGGGAAACCACTAGAAACAATTTTATTACCAAAAATAATAGCAGGGCCTTCTAGTAAATAAGTACTCACTGGTAATCCCGAAGTAGCAGTAGCATTCAAAACAATATCCCCTGCGGTAATAGATTGGTCTGGAATAGGCGCACAATTAATGGTTTGTGGAAGCCCTAGGCAATCAGGAAAAATATCTTTCTGGAAAGTTGTAAATAAGCCTTCTGGGTCAATTACTTTTAAGGTTACTCTAAACCAATAAGTAGAACCGTCGCATTCGATAGGAGATAAGGAGGTGGTCGTAGAAGGATTATTATCAATGGGTTCGGCATGACTATGCCCATCGTGAAAAAGCGCCGTTTGCCATTCATACTTAAGTTGTCCATTATGTTCCGTATCCGTAACAATAGCTGATAAATTTAAGTTAGCACCGTTTTTAGCACTAAAAGAATTATGGTTATCAATGCTAGTAGAAACAATAACAGGCGGTGTATTATTAAGGGAAATAGGGATTGTTTTTTCCGTAGTTGCCCCTTGTGCATCCGTCACAGATAATTTAATTGGATAGGTCGTTGGTGCAGATGAAGGTGCTTCAAATATGACAGAAGGGTTCACATCAGTACTTGTCGCATTATCGCCAAAATCCCAATGAAAAGAAAGTGGACTGTATTCAGGGTCGAAAGATTGAGCCGCATCAAATTTTACAGTCAAAGGACTCGTACCATAACTTTTATCAGTTGCTATAATAGCAATTGGTTTTTTATTAGAATTGCCTGTAAAAGTAATTCGCCTAATCTGATTGGGGTAACGGACATAATATAATCCGTTTTCAATAGGAGACGTATTGAGGAAAACGACTGCACCTGCATTTAATTTAAAATCTTTGACAAAAGTGGGGTTATTATTTTCATCAAAGCCAAAATTTCTAATCCAACCCGCACTATAATCTGCATGAAAATAGGTGTTTTGATATTCCTCGGGAAAATCATTTCCAGTATACCAAACACCTCCCGTAGAAGAGTTGCCTCTAAATTGTTTGCCAGCTACTGTTCCATTACCAATACTTTGTATTTGATTATTGACATAAGCTCTTGCTTGGTCTGCGCCATGCCGCCAATCAACTTTTGGATGTGCATGCTCGGCTTCGGAAACCGCATAGTTTGGGTTATTATAACCTGCTTTTTGATTGATACCTTCGTAAATAGGCCAGCCAAAATTTTGCCCTGCTGCTTCCACCACATTTAAATCCTCCCAAGTAGACCAACCAACATCGCCAAAGAAAAAAGTACCCGGTTCACCGTCTTGCGAATGATGACTACCCGATTCAGGTTTTAAGGCAATTCTATAAGGATTTCGAATCCCAATACTCCAAGTCCGAGATTGGGGAGAACGAGGATTAATAGATTGATAATAGGGGTTAGAAGGAATGCCATTTCCTGTTTCAGGGTCAACTCTTAGAATTTTACCACTTAAATTATTAAGGGATTGACAACGATAAGCGCCAATATTTTGCTCAGGCGTAATAATGCCATCAGCTAGTGCTTGTTGAAAATAGGTAGCAGGATGAGACCCTTCATCTATTGGATTGGCATAACTTGCACCGTCTCCAACTGTAACTAGTAACGTTCCATCTGTACCGAAGACGATTTGACCTGCACCATGAGATTCATGTAGAATAGGTGGGCCAGTAGATTTGGTTTCTCCGATTAATATTTTTCGACTATTATAATCAATAGAATTAAAGTTATCGGTAGAATTTGCGGTATAGCGAGTCAATCTAGCAATTGTGGCTTCTTTTTCACTAGAGGCAATGGGATTATAATTGGGCGTACCAAAATTAAGGAGGTGATGCCTATCCACGACATACCAAAGATACAGGTGTCCATTATTCAAAAAATTAGGGTCGACAGCAAAACCAACAAGTCCAAAGTCTCGCCAATTACCCACTTCTTCACTAATATCAATGAGTGGTTCGGCAGCTTTGACACCATTTTCGACGGTCCAAACCTTTCCTCCTTTTTCCCAAACATACATCCTGCCATTGCCATCAAAAGCAACACCTACTGCCTGAGACCAACCATCAATCACTAATTCATCAGAGAAACCAGCAGGTTGAGCTAATATAGTTGAAGGGCTGCTACAAACAATAGCCAATAATAATAGTAAAAGGGGGTAGATTTTTTCGATGTCGAAAAAAACTTTGTTCATACGTTTTTGTTTTTGTATGAGGGGTCAAATTCCTGAAAGTATAGCCCATAGTTTAGACCATAGAACTACTTTCAGTTGTTGTTCATAATAGTGTTTAAGGGGGAGTCGTGTTCATTAATACGTTGGGAAAAAATAGGAGACACGTAAGGAGAGTGCAAAGAGATGTAAATAACTAATTTAGCTTGCATGCCTTAGGCAAGGAATAGCAAACGATGTATTTACTTTTGTGACCTTAATGACCTTTAATGTGTTCTCTATAATTTTGATGGGAAACGCTACTAAATATTATTTAATAATTCTTGTAGAATTATAGCAAAAGTTTTGCCATTGGGGGGATTAAATAAACTTAAGTGGTCTCCAGGAACATCTAAGGTATGAATTTTTCCTTTAATAAATGGCGTCCACCCTAAAAAAATCTTGTCTTCAATAAAAAATCTTCGTTCTGCTGCTCGGAAGAGGTATAAGTCACCAGAATAGGGCGTTATTTGATAATTTCTCCAAGCCTCAAAATTACTTTGATTGACGATGTTTGCTAGCCGAATATCTTTATTAGTAGTATGGACTTTCCCTTCCTTAAAAAACTTAAGTTTCCAATTATTGAATCGGCGTTGGTAGACATATTTTCGGTAGCTTAGATTACCTTTTGGGTTATTGACCATATCTTTTAAATTCCAAGCTACTTTTTTACCAAGGGTCGTTATTTTTTCAGCAAAAGAATGCTCAAAATCCGTTAATTCTGGTTTAATGACCGTATCAAAAACACTCAACATCAATACTTTTTTATTAGCTGCTTTTAACTGCTTTGCCATCTCAAAGGCGATGAGTCCACCAAAGGAATAACCCGCTAAAGCGTAAGGACCGTCGGGGTTTATTTTTTGAATTTCAGCGATGTAATGTGCCGCCATATTTTCGATGCGATTTAAGGCATTCCCTTCTCCATTTAACCCTTTGGCTTGTAGTGCATAAATGGGTTGTTCGGCATCCATATTCGCAGCCAATGTTTGGAACATTAAAACATGCAGCCCTCCTCCGTGAATTAAATATAGTGGTGGTTTATTGCCTGTTGTTTTGATGGGAACTAAGGAATCATTAAAAGTAGCTTCTGCTTGCTGGTCTAATAATTGACCTAATTGATGAATAGTCGCATGTTTTAATAAAGCGGCAAGTGGCACTTTTCGACCGATTTGTTGGTCAATTTTCGACATCATATTGACGGCAATCAACGAATGACCACCCAATTCAAAAAAGTCATCATGAATACTCAAATCAGGAATGCCTAATAATTCTTGCCAAATTTTGTAGAGTACTTTTTCCGTAGGAGAATTAGGAACAGTAAAAGGTTGATTTTTTGTAGTTGTTGCCCATTTTGGAATAGGCAATTGACTCCGGTCTACTTTTTTAGAAACCGTCATTGGAAATTTGTCCATCAGCACAAACGCTGTAGGAATCATGTATTCAGGTAATTGCTCTTTTAAAAAGTCTTTTAAGGTATCAATTGAAAAGGTAGTTTTATGATGGACGATTAAATAAGCAGCCAATCTTTTATCATTCGGTTGGTCTTCTCTAACCATCACCCGATTTTCTTGTACGCCCTCAAATTGCCGAATAGCGGCTTCAATATCCCCCAATTCGATTCGATAGCCTCTAATTTTTACTTGTTTGTCTCCTCTATTTAAATATTCAATATCGCCGTTGGGTAAATAACGACTTCTATCTCCTGTTCGATAAAGGGTGCTATAATTTTTTTTTGTTGAAAAAGGATTGGGAATAAAAGTTTCGGTGGTTAATTCCCGTAATTGATAATATCCTTGTGGTGCTACGCCAACGCCTGCGATATAAATTTCTCCACCTACGCCAATTGGAACAGGTTGCTGATATTGGTCTAGAATATAAATCTTGACATTATTAATCGGTTTCCCTATCGGTAGATAACTAAAACTTAAATTGTCTAATAAATCTTCGTGAATTTGTTTCGTCATAGACCAAATGGTTGTCTCTGATGGACCATAAATATTCCAAACTTCTTTCGCTCTGACTAATAATGCACTCGCCAATTCTTTGGACAAACCTTCTCCTCCAGAAAGCGCTTTTAATTGTGGACTTCTTTGCCAACCTGCTAACAAAAGCATTTGCCAAGTGGAAGGCGTCGCTTGCATGAAAGTAGGTTGAGTTATTTCAATTAATTTTTTCAAAATAAAACCATCTCTAACAGCTTCTTTATCAGCAATAATTACTTGCCCACCAACAAATAGAGGCATAAAGAAATCTTGTACAGAAGGGTCAAAAGCAATAGAAGCGACGGCTAAAATTTTATCAGTTTCCCTAATGCCAAACTTATCAATAATGGCATAATGATGGTCAACAACGGCATAATGTGGAATGGCAATGCCTTTGGGTTTACCCGTGGAACCAGAAGTATAAATAATATAGGCTAAGTCAGTTACTTGAGGCGTTGACCCATTTTGAATGATGGTTTGAAAAGTGTTTTGTTGACCCGTTTCATAGAAAAGTGTTGTTCCTTCAAAATTTGGCAATCTATTTTCTAATTGGGTGTGACTTATCAAAAAATCAGCTTTGACATCTGCTAAAATAACTTGTAATCGTTCTACTGGATTAATAGGGTCAAGTGGAATATAGATTGCGCCTAATTTTAAGACAGCTAATAAACTTATCAACATTTCTGGAGACCGTTCTAGATAAATGCTAACCTTTTTTCCTCGTTTTACGCCTTTTTGTTGAAGATAGCCAGCAAAATTATTAACTAATAAATTTAATTCATAATAAGTAAATTTCTGATTATCAAATACTAATACAATATTATTTGGCGTCTTCTTCACTTGCTTAGCGAATAAGGTGTAAATGCATACATTTGGAAAGTTATCCACATTTGTCGTGTTCCAATCTGTTAATAACTTTTCTTTTTCTTGTTTTGGTAAAATGGGTAGTTTGAAAATGGACTGATTAGGATTGTCTAAAATTCCTTCTACTAAAGTTTCAAACTCAAGCAATCGCCTTTGAATAGTAGCGGCATCAAATAAGTCGGTATTATAAATCCATTCAAAGAATAGACCGTTTTTGGTCGGTTTAAGATTGATGAAAATATCGAAAGTTTCATAATTTCTAGGCACCCCTTTGGGCGTTGCTTTTAAGTTGCCAAAATTGAGTTGACTAAAATCGCTATCCATATTAAATAACACAGAAATAATGGGTTGCCGACTAGTATCTCTTGGTAATTTTAGTTTTTTGACCAAAGCGCCTAAGGTATAGTTTTGATGGTCAAAAGCATCTAAGATTTTGCCTCTTACTTTTTTTAGATGGATAGAGAAGGTGTCTTCTGAAAGTATCGACATTTTTAGCGGTAATAAACTCACACTATGCCCTACTAAATCCTGGTTACCCGCAATGGCTTGCCCTGCGGCAACGATGCCTAAAGTAAACGTGTCTTGTTGCGATAAACGATTAATGAATACTTGAAAAGCAGCAAACATAAAATTATAAAAGGTTGTTCCTTGTTTGGTAGCCGTTTGCTGAATTCTTTGTTGTATTTCCTTAGAAAAATGAATTTTTTCTACCGCAGAAGCATAAGTTTTAACAGGCGGCCTTAAGCGGTCAGTCGGAAAGGCTAAAACAGGTATTTCTTGGCTAAATTGTTCGCTCCAGTATTTTTCTGCTTGTAAATAAGTTGCCATTTTTTTTGCTTTGGCAGTTTCTAAAGCATAAGTACTCAATTGTTTTGGCGGTGTTAAAAATTTATTTTTTGCCCCAACTAATTTACTGTATAATTCGCCTAAGTCTGTACTTAATATACCCAAAGACCAACCATCGGCGATAATGTGATGAACGGTAATAATGACTAAATGAACGGATTTTGCTAAACGAATAATTTGAAAACGAGCAAGTGGCCCATTGAATAAATCCATTGGCGTCTCGGCTTCTTGTTGATGGATTTCTTCTAGTTTAGTGCGAGTGCTTCCAGAACTCAAAGTTCTGGAAGCACTTTCTTCTGATAAATCTACAAATGGAATCTCTATCTCACTAAAAGGCGCAATAATTTGCGTTTGCCCATCTCTACTAAAAATCGTTCGCAAAGCTTCATGTCGTTTGACTAAATTTTGAATAGCCATTTTCATTTTAGCCAAATCAAAATCTCCTTCCAAGCGAATTTCAGTAGCTAAATTATAAGCAGCAGCGGCTTTATCACCAAATTGATGCCCAATCCAAATTTCTTCTTGCCCGTCAGTTAGCGGTACTTCTTTTTTGTCATTAGGATTGATAGCTAAACCCAATGCAAAAGGGTCGATAATTTCATTTAAATCTGCTCCTTTCCAAGGCAGAAAAAATTGCCGTTCAAACATTTCTGTAATGGACTTTTCATAAGCCTGAAAAACTATGTCTAAATCTTTGGCTGAATGAGCGGTAGAAATAAACCCTGCTCTTTCGGTTACATACACGCCATGATAGCGCATCACATGAAAGAATAATTTAGATAAAGGAAATTTATCAATTACCTTAATTGCTATAATAGAGGAAGCAGACTTGATAGCTAAAGGTGCTTTAGTGCGAAGGAAAAGCTGTGCTAATTTTTCTGCAAAAGCTTTTGATTTTTTGTTTAAATCAAACTGAATTTTTGGTCCGCCCGACTTAATCTTTGTTAAAACGGCTTTAGTAGCGGCTAAACTAAGCGGATGCTTGACAAAAGTCCCTCCAAAAAAAGTAACCATTGTTTCTGGAAAAGAATCATCGCCATATTGCCATTGCCCACCATCAAAAGCATCTAAATATTTAGCTTGCCCAGCGACCATTGCAATGGGTAAACCTCCACTAGCAATTTTACCATAAGCACAAATATCTGCCTCGATGCCATACCAACCTTGTGCCCCTCTTTGAGTTAATCTAAATCCAGTAACTAATTCATCATAAACTAAAGCTATATTTTCTTCGGCAGTAGTCCTTCTAAGTTGCTCTAAAACGGTTTTTCTTTGTAGATGAGGCGTTTGGGTATGTAATGGTTCGACAATAATTGCTGCTAAATCGTCCGCATTATTTTGGATAACTTCCAATAAATTAGGGTCATCATAATATAAAACTAAAACATTTTCGACGGCAGTACTTGGAATACCAGGCGCAATCGTCATCGGTTTAGTATGTCCTTTTATTTGTACTCCTCGGACTAGCATCTCATCGGTAATGCCATGATAATCCCCTTCAAAAACGGCTACCTTTTCTCTACCCGTTACTGTTCTAGCCGCTCGAATAGCCGCAGAAATTGCCTCCGAACCCGTGTTGACTAAAGTCGCTCGTTCCATGCCCGTAATTTCACAAATCAATTTAGCGACGTCACTTGCTAAAGGCGATAAAACTGCTAACTCTGTCCCTTTTTGCATTTGGTCAACCACCGCCTCTTGTACAAAATCAGGGGTATGCCCAAATAAACCAATCCCAAAATTCATCAAAAAATCAATGTATTCATTGTCATCCACATCCCACATTTTTGACCCCTTTGAACGAGTCATGGCAATTTGATAAATCGCATCTTTCCACAACTTATTAAAGGCCTGAATAGACCGAGGGTCAGCTAAATATTGCCGTTGTTCTTGACTCAATTTTTTTGAACCCGCTGTTTTTTGATTATATTTTTCAATGAAATCTTTTAACTGTGCTTGTTGAAATGCAGTTAATTTAGCGACACCTTTAGGAATCGGTTTCCATGGCCCAAACCCTTTTGCCTTATCTGCTTCATTTACTTGCTTAGGCAAAGAAGTTAGTTTTTGAAGCTCCTTTTCTTCCACGTGTCGGACACCTCCGAAGGTGTCTGACACGTTAACTGCAACATTAGAATTTATTGAACCACCACCTTTCAATAAATCCAACTGCTGCTGCATAATCTGCAACTGCTGATTGATAACGTGTTGGAGGTTACCAGTTGTCGGTTGTTGATTGCGAGTCGTTATCCGTTGCCATTCATCCGTTGCCAATTGCGAGTTGCCAGTTGTCGGTTGTTGAATGGGCACAAATAACCCATCTGCCAACACGCCATCCATATAAGTCGCTAAAGTTTCAATAGTAGAAGCGTCTTCAAATAATTGTCGAAAAGTAATGGCTAATTTAAATTTTCGATTAAACTTAGTAATGGCTTGCGTCAAGAAAAGTGAATCAAAACCCAATTCTAGAAAGGTCGCGTTCCCTTCCATTTCTTCAGGTTCAAGTCCACTTAATTCAAATAAAATTTCTTTAATTAATCCAACTAAATGACCTTTTCTATCTATAGTTGCTGTTATAATTGGAGTGCTTAGTGTCTCATATATAGTGGTCTTTTGATGATTGCTAATTGTTAACTGCTCATGATGGCACAGCTCAGAGAGCTGTGTTACTGCTGACTGCTGACTGCCTACTGATATCGGTTCAATCCAATATCGTTTTCGCTCAAAAGGATAAGTAGGTAAAGAGACCTTAGCTGGCGCTAAATATTGATAATAATTTTCCCAATTGATAGTAACTCCATTACACCAAAGTTGCCCTAAAGTTTTGAGGATAAAAGCGACATCATGGGTTGTTTCTTTAGGATGTCGAATAGAAGAATAAATGAAATGTGACTTATTTTTAGTAGGATGTTGTCGAGCAAAAGTAGCCAAGGTTTGCCCAGGGCCAACTTCTAGTAAAACGATATTTTCTTGTTGAAAAAGAGTTGTTAAGCCATCAGAAAAACGAACGGTTTGGCGTAGATGATTAATCCAATATTGAGGAGTTGTTATTTCTTTAGATTTTGCCCATTGTCCATCCAAATTAGAGATAATAGGAATGCTTGGCGCTTGAAAATCAATCGTTTCCAAAAAGGCTTTAAACTCCCGAATAATCGGGTCGATTTGTGGAGAATGCGCCGCTACCTTAATATGAATTCTAGAAGTTTCAATATTTTTATCCGTTAAGCTTTTTTGTAATTGATTGATGGCTTCGACCGTTCCAGAAATGACACAATTATCTGGTTTATTGATAACGGAAATAGAAGTGTCTGTTGTTAAAAATGGTTCGACTTCCGTTGGAGACAAAGCCACACTTAACATCCCACCAGCAGTAGTCAAATTCTCAAACAACCGCCCTCTTAACGTAACCAAACGTAAGCCATCTTCTAGCGAAAAAACGCCAGCAATACAAGCCGCCGTATATTCCCCCATACTATGCCCAATCATTTGACTAGGCTGAATTCCCCAAAATTGCCAAAGTTTGGCTAGGGCATATTCAATGGTAAATAAAGTAGCTAAAGCATTGGTTGGTTGTTCGATTTTTGCTTTAAGTGCTACTAAATCCGCATTTTCTGGAGGAAATAACAAGGCTTTAATATCAAGATTCTCTTCTTTTTTTAGAAAGTTGATGCAATAATCAACTTGTTTTTGGAAATGAGGATATTCAGTATATAAGCCTTTTGCCATCGACAAATACTGTGCGCCGCCACCTGGGAAAAGGAAGGTAATCGGGACATCCTGTAGCGAGACTTTCTGTAGCGCCTTCCGATAATTATCGGAACTGCTTAGTTGCCTATTTTGGTCACTAAGCAAGAGTTTGGTACTACGGAAATTAAAAGCAGCTCGACCAGTAGCCAAAGTGTATCCCACATTAGCTAAAGAAACATCCGATTTTCGCTCCAAATAAGCAACTAAATTACTTGCTTGTTCTTTTAGTACAGTTTCGTTTTTAGCCGAAAGTAGTAATAGCTGATACTTACCTTTTGAATTTGAATTTTGAGGTTGAAGTTGCGATTGAGGTTGAAGTTGATTGGGTGCTTCTTCCAAAATAACATGTGCATTCGTACCACCCAAACCAAAAGAACTAATCCCTGCTCGCCGAATTCGCGCTCCACGTTCCCAACGCTGTAATTGAGCATTCACATAAAAAGGAGAATTAGCCAAATCAATTTTGGGATTAGGTTTTTCAAAATTTAAAGAAGGCGGTAATAATTCGTAAGTTAAAGCCAAAGCAGTTTTAATAATGCCAGCGACGCAAGAACCTGCCTCTAAATGTCCAATCGCTGTCTTAACCGAACCAATCGCACAAAATTGTTTTTGATTCGTACTTTCCTTAAATGCTTCTGTTAGACCTGCAACTTCGATAGGGTCGCCTAAAATGGTGCCTGTTCCATGTGCTTCTATGTAATCAATATCGTTGGCAGTTAAATTGGCTTTTGTCAATGCTTTAGTAATAGCCCCCGCTTGTCCTTTAGCACTTGGCGCAGTAAACCCGATTTTATCAGCCCCATCATTATTCACAGCCGTTCCTTTAATAACTGCCCAAATATGGTCTTTATCGGTAATTGCTTTGTCCAATTTTTTTAAGACAATACTAACCATCCCATTTCCTCGAATCATGCCCTTGGCATCTGCATCAAAAGCTCGGATATACCCATCTGGTGATAACGGACCACCTTCGACATAATTATAACCAGCAGTTAATTCTGACTGAATTCTTCCGCCACCGACTAGCACCATATCCGAATCCCCACTTAAAATACTTTGGCAAGCCAAATGAATCGCCGTACCCGAACTAGAACAAGCTGTTTGGACATTAACAGCAGGGCCTTTAAAATTTAATTGATAAGCAATTCTACTAATCGCAAAAGTTTTTTCGCTCCCCAAAGTATCTAAATACTCCCCTGCTGATTTTAGTAAATCTGGATGGGTGGCAATATTATTCGAGAAATAGGAATTTCTAGCCACGCCACCAAAAATACCAATATTTCCTTCATATTCATAAGGATTATAACCAGCATTTTCTAAAGCAGCATAGGCTACCTCTAACAAGACTCGATGCTGTGGATCCATTAATTCCGCTTCTTTTGGATGATACCCAAAGAAGGAAGCATCGAAACAATCTAAGTTATCTAAGGAGAATTTTCTGGCTACATAACTGGATTGATTTAATAGATTGGTATCTAAACCTGCTTTGGTTAAATCTTTTATGGTGACCGTTTGACTGACATCTGTGCCGTTTACTAAATTTGTCCAAAATTCGTGAAGGGTGTTTGCGCCTGGGACACGGCAGGACATACCTATGATGGCGATGTTGGTTGAATCAGGTTTTTCTAGGGTTGAATTAGATTTACTAAACTTTGGCTCTTTCTGGAAGGGCGTCTTTCCCCCTCTGGAGGGGGTTAGGGGGAGGATTTTTGTAGCACAATTATCGTTTTCCACCCTCTTTTTGCTACCGCTCTTTTCTCCTCTAGGAGAAAGCTCACTCGCCCCGCCAGCGGGGGAGAACGCTTCGTAGCCTAATTTTTCTGCTAATTGCCAAGAAATATCTGAAAGAAAATTATTAGTTATTCCACTTTTCCATTCCCCCGCTTTTGCCGCATTAATACTTTTAAATTTCAATAAATTAGTATCACTCATCGAACGAGAAGCCTTATGAATCCCGTCGATAGCTTTCTGTTCAATATTTTGATAAGGCGTTAATAGATTCGGATGAAAAGTCAGACCTGTTTGTGTGCATAAGGCTTGTATAATTTGTTCAGGTTGTTGCACTAAATCTTCGTATCGAAGCTGAAATTGTTGATTTTTAGGAATATCTTTTAAAAATTCAAGAATATTTTGATGACTTTCTAACCAAACCGATTCCCCTAATTGCTGGGCATTATAATCATGTTCTTTTAAATATAAAACTTGGTCTAAATGATATTTTTCAAAAGAGGTAACCATCGAGTACGGATGGCGGACTAAATGAATAAATATTGGATTAGCAAAACCTTCTTTTATTTTTTGTAAAATGTTAATATCCAAAGCATAAGCTGGTGTTTTATCCACAATTATTTGAGGACTTGCCCATACTTGTAATTGCTGATAAAAAGCTTTCGTGGTATAACCTTTTTGTTCAAAATCATGGATAATTGATTTGGCTTTATTAACAGTACAATCTTTTAATGCCATGACAGCACGAATTGCCCCTTCTTGCCACAAGCTAAATTTACCCTTATAGGCAGTATTTCGTTCAGATAAGGTATGAAAACCCAATAATTTTAATTCATTAAAAGCAATCAAATCGGGATGTCCAGTCAACATTAAACTAAGGAGACTTGTTCCAGAACGAGGTGGTGCTAGAATGAAAATAGCAGGTGGGTTTTTTTCTTTGGTTGTATCAAATTGGGATAATTTAGGGATGTATTTTTTGAATTCAAAAATGTCTAATTGCTCTTTTAAGATAGTTGAATCTAAATTCGAGGGCTTACCCAATTTTGTAACTTTCGAGGGAAAGACCTTCAAGTTTTTTAAAAGCTTAGCCGTCTCCGTCGAGTACTCCTTCTCCAACATTTTAGCATAAGCAGCAATCGTCGGATTATCAAAAATAGTAGTCACAAAAATAGAAGCATTCAATTCTTTTTGTAACTGCCCAATAAACTGAGCAGCTTGGATGGAATTGCCGCCTAATTCAAAAAACTTATCGTTTCGACCAATAGGATTTATTTGTAAAAGTGTTTCCCACTGTTGAGCTAATTTTGCTTCTAATTGTCCTTTTGGGGCTTGATAGGCTTGTGCTAAATTAGGTCGGAAATTTGGAGGTTCTGGTAGTGCTTTTCGGTCAATTTTTCCGTTAGGCGTAAGCGGCATTTTGTCTAAAATGACAAAATGAGCTGGAATCATATAGTTTGGTAATTTGTCACCTATAAAAGACTTTATATTTGAAATATTGATATGTTTATCACCATTGATTGTTGCATAAGCAACTAGTTTTTTGGAGAATGTATTTTGTTGTGATTTTAAAAGAACAACATTTTCCTTAATTTTTTCATATTGTCCAATTGCCGTTTCTATTTCTCCTAATTCTATCCTATATCCATTAAATTTTACTTGAAAATCTGCTCGTCCTAAAAACTCAATATTTCCGTCAGGCATCCAACGAGCAAGGTCTCCAGTTTTGTATAAAGTCGTTCCTCCATGAGTAGCGGAAAAAGGATTTTTAATGAACCTTTCGGCACTTAATTTAGGTCGATTCCAATAGCCTTTTCCAATTACTTCTTTAGTACCCCCAATATAAATTTCACCGACTGCTTTCCCTTCAACTTGCTGTAATTTTTCATCTAAAATGAAAATAGTATAATTATCAATTGGTTGGCCAATCGGAACTTTAGCCGCAGCAAATCCTTTTGGAATTTTAAAATAAGTGCAGTTAACGGTTGCCTCCGTTGGCCCATATAAATTATAGAGTTGACAATTGGGTAAAATGGCTTCGTGTTTTTGTACCAAAGAGGTTGGACAAACTTCACCAGAAACATTGATTAATGTTAAAGATTGTAATTTCTCAGGATTGGCTTGTTCTAAAATTAACGTAAGTAAAGAAGGCAGCGTAAGAATGTGAGAAATTTGTTCCCTAGCAATTGTATTAGCTAATTGCGCAATATCTTTTTCTTCCTCTTGTTTTGGAATAACTAAAGTTGCCCCTTGATAAAAAGTCCAAAAAATAGTTAAAACAGAGACATCAAAAGAAATAGAGCAAGTTAATAGCATTTTATGAATGGGATTGGGCGCAATATTTTGTTGCCCTTCCAATTGATGGAATACATTTTGATGGCTAATCATTACCCCTTTTGGCTGCCCAGTTGAACCAGAGGTATAAATCATGTATGCTAAATCAGACGGTTTATTGACTATTTGAAAATTGTTTGTATCCGTTGTTTGAATGGTTTTCCATGCTTTATTTAAGCAAATGATATTTGTTTGTTGACTCGGAATATTTTCTTGATAAGCTGTTTGCGTTAAGATGATACGGACTTGGGCATCTTGTATTATAAAGGCAATCCTATCTTTGGGATAGTTAATATCAATAGGTACATAAGCAGCACCCGCTTTTTGAATGGCAAGAATGGCAATCATTAATTCAATGGAACGAGCTAAATGAATGGCTACAAAATCCCCTCGTTGTACGCCCGAATTTTGTAGGTATTTGGCTAAGGAAGTTGACTGCTTGTCTAATTTGGCATAAGATACTTGTTGATTTTTGTAAATAATAGCAGTAGCATGTGGGGTATATGTTGCATAGTTTTTGACTAATAGCGGCAGGAATTTATCTCCTTTAAAAGTGGTGTCGTTTTCTGGAATCATAGCATCTCAAGTCTGTTATTAATACGAGGGGGAGTATAGTATTTTCTACTATCAAGGAATTGAAGTGGTCGTTGACAAATTTACGAAAAAATACAACTACCTGCTTTTGAAAGTTTCTAGTACTGTCTTTTTTAAGGTAGATTTTAATGAAAACAGTTTGTTTACTTTTTATTAATCACTATATTGGGGTAGAGAAGCCTTTATTCTTGAATAATTATCTCTTATTAATTAACTAATCAACACTTCTTGATTAGTTGCGAGTTATTCCGATTTAAATCGGAACGAGTTTAAATTTTAGAAATAGACATCTAATAATCGGATGCTTAAACTATTTATTGGACTATTAATTAATATTCCACAGTTAACCCGTAACTCGCAACCCGCAACTATAAACGATTATTAAACCTATATACTTCCTCTAAAAATGTCGATTATATAGGTACAGGTACTTAAATATACTATTGAGATGAACCTAAAAAAAAATAATATTCCTTCGGTACATAATTATTGCGACCGTTGGTGTGAACGATGTCGATTTGTTGATAGATGTTCCGTTGGCAGTTCAGAGAAATTGTTAGAAACCGAATTGAAAATGGATTTGGCAATGACGGAGGAGAAACGGCAGGAAATTATGTGGCAACATGTGGCGGATAGTTTTGCAGAGGCAGGCCGTTTGTTAGACAAAATGATTGCAGATGCAGGACTGGATATTGAGGCAATTAGAAAAGAAGCGAAAGAAAATCCTCCTCAAGAACCTCCATTAACAGAACGGCAGGAAGTGATAAAAGAACTAACCATGGAATATGGCAAAGATGTTTATGGTTGGATGAAAAATAATAAAGAATTGTTTGAACCAGAAGCTTTAACTAGTCGAGCGTTAGTACAGCGAGATGACCCTGAAAGATTCATGAGGAATATAAAAGATGCTATAGAAACGGTCAATTGGTTTTGTTTTTTCATTAGCGTCAAATCACAAAGAGCCTGTAGTGGAAAACAGGAAGATAAATTTGAGGAGGAGTTAATCCAAAGTGATTTTAATGGGAGTGCCAAAATAGCGATAATTGCCGCAGGACGAAGTATAGTAGCTTGGGAATTTTTATTAAAAGCTTTTCCCGAAATTGAGTTTGCCATCATTGGTTATTTAGCACAATTACAGAAAATAAGTCGACATTTGTTATTGGAGTTTCCTGATGCTCAAAAATTTATTCGACCAGGGTTTGATGAAGTAAAATATGACCATATTCAATGACACAAATTTTCTATTATAAATTGTCTACCCCTTTTTCTATTCAAAAATGGGCATTCTATTATCAACAAATGCCCGAAGATATTCAAGAACGCATTCGGCGGTATAGAAAAGAAGAAAATAAATACCAATTGATGATTGGGCGATTATTATTAAAAGAGGGGATGCAGCAATTAGGATTTAAAGATTTTAAATTAGTCGACCTTTTTTATAATGAATTTAATTGCCCATTATGGCGAGAAGGCATCCATTTTAATATTGCGCATTCTGCGAATGTGGTAGCTTGTGCTTTTTCAACAACAATAAAAATAGGCTTGGATGTTGAGCAAATTCGACGGATTAATTTAAATGATTTTGCCTATATATTAAATGAATTAGACGAGCAAAATATCCAACAAGCAGGGAATGCTTATACTGCCTTTTTTAAAATATGGACGATTAAGGAGGCGGTCACTAAGGCTATAGGAAAGGGCTTGTCTATTGATGTCCAACAAATTCATATCCACGAAAGATATGCTGTTTTTGAAGGACAAAAATGGTGGTATCAAACTTTGGATTTGCAGGAGAATATAGCAGGTCATTTAGTAATGGAAGAAGAGGCGAACCAACTAATTAAATTAATAGCGCTTGATTTTTAAGTTAATAATTCAAAAAACTAGATTATTTCGACAATCTTTCCATCAAATAACCTCAATTATGATTTAATCCCCGAATAACCACATTACCCGTTCCTCTTGGGTCACAAGGATAAGCAAAGTCCTTTTGCCATTTTTCTGGATCATTAATGGTTTCATAAAATGCATCAAGATATTTCAGCGTATTTGCTTTATATTTTTCTTCTAATAAATCACAATCCTGATAAACACGATAAATGGCTGGTTTTAATTGATTATAAAGCGCAATCGTAGCTTCAAATTTTGACAAATCTTTTAAGCAATAACCACGGTATCGACGTTCTTTTATCGAGTTTAATTTTAGCGCATCCGCAGGTTTAGCATAAGGGGCACTAACAATTCCTGCATGGTCAAAATCATAAGGAACGGTATAGGGTTTGGCGAGGGAGTCGGATGCTAATAACTTGATATTTTGCAAATATTGAACGGACCAATCAGTATTGCCAATGAGGTATTCAAAGACTGCCATGTTTAAAAAAGGTTCTTTTTGTACTTGGGTAGGGCGTAGTTTTCGTTCTACTGCCAGCATTTCATTTCTCTTTGCCATTTGAGGTTCTTCTTCTAGTAAAATACCATAAACGGCGGGTTTCTGCTTTTTCTTTTGATGATTTTCCAATTTCACTTTCACCAAACGTGCCTTAAAACTTTTGGAAGTAACTAAGTTGTAGAGTTTATAAACTAGATATTCGTGAATGACATATTTTTCCCCTCTGCAAGGCATGACTAATTTCATTTTTCGCTGGTCTTTGAAAATAGTTTTTTCAGCCACGGTTAATTCTGGAAAGTATATTTTTAAGGGCAAATAGGAACAATTACCAATCAGTCTTCTAAAATTCCCTCTTGTTTTAGCCTCAACTGGAATGGATATTTTATTGTTATTGGCTTCTGTATAAGAAAGGGTTAAGGGATACTTTTTAGGGTCTTCCGTTTTATCTCTTAGCAATTTAGACAGGTTGCCGCTTAGGGTGATTTGTAGGATTTCTTCCGAATCGAATAGACCTTGCTCATTTTTTGTGGTATCTATTATAAATTCATCTTGGGAATAACTAATTGTTACTAGAAGGAAGAAAAAGGTAAAAGAAAGAAATGTAATTTTTTCCATAGTTGACGTATTAAGTGCTTGGTAATCTAAATTAGTTTAAGCAAATTAAGGAAAAATAGAGGGTTCTGGTAATTACTCTCCTTTATTTTAGGCGATTTTTTCCGAAAATAAGGTTAGACTTTCCGAAAGTTTTTAATCTTTGCTGCTTTTGCTTAACCAGCATTAATAATTTTCATGATTTAGTATTACTAAATAATTATTTTTCCTGTTTTTTTGTTTATTGAGAACCAATGACTTATTTTTATTTTCAAAAATAAAAGGTAGCCCAAATTAATTAATGGACTACTTTTCTCAGAAAAATTGAAATGAATAAAAATGAAATATACGTCAGTACTGATATTGAAGTAGATGGGCCTATTCCAGGACCTCATTCAATGTTGAGTATTGGTTCGGCTGTATTTTCTGCTGAAGGTCAATTACTCGATACCTTCAGTATTAATTTAAAAACTTTACCAAGAGCCAAAGGACATCCCAAAAATATGGGATGGTGGGCGACCCAACCTGCTGCTTGGGCAGCATGTAGAGAGAATCCAAAACCTATCAAAAAAAGCATGAAGGCATACGTTAACTGGCTTCAACAATTGCCAGGGAAACCCATTTTTGTAGGCTATCCTGCTGTCTTTGACTTTATGTTTGTCTATTGGTATTTGATGAAATTCGTCGGCGAAAGTCCTTTTGAACATTCGGCTATCGATATTCGTACTTATGCGATGTCTTTATTGGGGAAACCTTATCATTTGTCAGGTAAAGCCAATATGCCAGAACGATGGCTAGAAGCACCTTCTCTTTCTCACGTAGCAGTAGAAGATGCAATCATACAAGGAAAAATGTTTTGTAATATGTTACTAGAAAGAAAATAGCCACTTTATATTTTATCCATTCTCAAATATTCACACTATAACTCTCAAAATATTCACATTACTACTGCTCTCATTAATGCTTATCCTAATGAGATTTTTTGGAGTTTAATACTTCCAAATTTAATCTATTTTTTTACCCTAAAAAAAATATTTTATGAGTAGTCAAATCAATCAAACCTCTGAAGCCCAAGCCAGAGTAGCCTTCTAACCCTATCGATACCGCACAGGCAAAGTATATTGTACTCGAACTAAACGACCTTTAGCATCTCGCCCAGGTTTGAAAGCAGGTAATTCCTTCAATACTTTTAGCACAATACCAGCTAGTTTTCGATTATTTGTGGAATCTTTAAGAATGTTTTCGTTACTAATATTGCCTTTTTTATCAATCACAAACGTAATGGTAGCATTTCCTTTTTGGGGGATATTAGCCCTTTTCATATATGTTGTAACCAAATCACTAATTGCTTTTTGGGTACATGCTTCCCATTCCTGAGGCGTTTTTTGGCTATCCTCACAATCTGGTAGAATTGGATGATGAGCTACCTGATTTAGTGCTATAATTACTTCATTGTCTTCTTCTTCCTCTTGTCTGGTAGGTGACGGAGTAGTATTAGGTGTTATAATTGGGTTGCTAATAGTAGGTTGCTCAGGTGTGGAAGTCGTATTTTCTATTGGAGTAGGAAGGGGGGAATCTTCTGGATTGGTTGCTAATGTATCTTCTTGATTTTCTGTTGTTTCTAGCGAATCTGCTAATTGGTTTAAAGAATCTATTAAACGTTGAGCTTCGGAGATATGAGATCCATTGGGGCAATTTTTTAAATAAGCCTCCAAGGAAATAATATTTCCAGATTGTTGAATTTGCTCCCATTGATTATCTTGTACACAGTCGGCTGTTGGTGTTTCCTCCATTGGCGCATTTCCCTTTGGTAATAATAAAAATAGACCCGCTAGTACTGTAATGCCTATCAAAACCTTTCCTAGCATTGACATATAGTCCTTACTTCCTCCATTGATGTCTCCTCCACCAGTACCTTCTCCTGTACTTTTGGGTAGGTACAAAGCCAGAACAGAGAAGTTTTTAACCGCCTTAGTACTTATTGATTTTGCAGCAGCGTTTTGACTTAATTTAGTAACAATATTTATAGATTCCTCTAAGACAATGGATTTTTTCATTTCTTTTCCATTCCTTTCTACCACTACCGTTATGCGTAAAACAAGTGGAAAAGTCCCTACTTTTAAGGGGGTAACTTTAAAAATCCATTCGGTTAATAAATCGGCTTCAATGGGTTGAACTTGTTCTTCATAGGTTTTAATCTTAAATGCATCTTCATCACTATCATCAATTAATTCTACCCCCATTGCATCGGAAACTCGAATCTGTTTTAATTCATCGCCAGCTTGGATTTGTATTTCTTTTAAAATAGTTTCTTTGTCAAAAGAAATCCATATTCTACATTCATTTCTTTTATTTATCTGCATGATGTCAGGAATCCGAAAACATACTTTACCTATCCGTTCATCAATTGTCGTTTTTTTTGTCGTTTCCTGAAAATCTTCTGCTTTTAAATTATCTATAAAACTAAGCAAAGCATTAATAAATCTACTCAAGCCGACATTGGCTTCTTCTTGGGTTAGCATCCCACTAATTAAGTCCTGCTTTTGCTTTACATGTTGTAGTTTAAGTTGTAGAAGCGTATTGTATTTTTTCGAATTGGTAGGAATTTGAGCAAGTATTTGGTCTATAACTTTTTGTTCTTTGTTGCCTTTAACTAATAAATCTTTTAGTTGTTTTATAGTTTGCTCAATATTCATTTTTTGAATTTTATGGGGCTATTTAAATTTTAAGGAAAGGTACTTTTTTATTCGTGAAAAAAGAAAAAATCAATAGAATTACTTTTCTACCTTTTTTTACTTTTGCTTTTAACCCCTGAATAACCACATTTCCTGTTTATCTTATCTGTAGTTATATCAAGAACTACACATAAACTATCTATTAATTGAAGACTTTACTACAGATTTACTCCTTGAATCATTCGTCTAAATAAAAATCCGTAGTTCCTTATTCATCTGTAGTAGAAAATTATTAACCACAGATGAATAAAGCACCACGGATTGGGTTATTGAAACTGGACTAAATAAAATTGCGAAATAGATAATGTTTTGCCGAGTAGTAATAACATTTTAAGGTGCTATTTTTTTCCTAGCAATATGCAATTCTACAAAAATCGCTTCTTCCAAGTTTTTTCTTTCGTTAATGGTTGAAAAAAACTCTTTAAAAAAAGCTTCATTTGCAATTTACTTTTATAATCGAGATAGGGACATTGATTTATGTTTTTGAAATAGACTGATTTTAGGGGTTCAAATTTAGCGGTGGTTTGTTTGATGGCTTCCTTTGACTCAAATCGCCCCACACAGAATCTATCCGTAAATTTCCGTTGTTTAAAATCAGGGTTAAGTCGAGCATAAGAAGGAAAAACCAAGGCAGACATATCAAAATCGTAAGGTACGATTACTAATTTTTCTTCATTAGGTAGCTCCACCAATTTGATATTTCGCTGACGAGCTAAATTCCAATCCAAATTGCCAATCATATAATTGAATAGCATACTATTATGGAGTGCTGATTCTTTTACTTGGGAAGGCTTTGTACCCCAACGGTCGACTAATTTTCCGCCAATCCGATTTGCCATTTCATCATTATTTTCTATCAAAAAAGCCAATTTTTCACTTTTGTCCCTTTTATTACGGCTATTGATGTAAGTAATTTTGATTAAATGAACCTTAAAACTATTTGGTGTCAAGGAATTATGCAGTTTATAAGTCCAATATTCTCGTAGCAGCACTTGTTCAGCAGTTTCATTTTCCATGCAATGCGTGACTAATTTCAATTTGTCAAAATCATTATTTAAACCCAAAGTATCTAAATCCTCCTTACTAAAATTAAGTCGCAAGGGTGGGACGTCACAATATCGGCGACGATAAACCCCTCTAGTTTTAACTTTGATAGACAATTGATGTGTAGTAGAATCGCTCGTGACTAAAGTAAGTGTTGCTTTTTGCTCTGCCGTTAACTTTTTATAATTAAATAAAGAATCAAAATCTGCTTCCAAGGTGATATGAACGATACTATCTTGTACTAATTTTTGGAAGATAGTTAAATTGGTATCAACTGGACTTGCTTGAGTAAAAAGTGGAATAACCAAAAGAGTGATGCCTAAAATATATATTTTT
>Ga0136655_1000225_pt1 | contig 25542 bp, 25 predicted proteins | sample CPBDNA_2_FD_94863 | JGI IMG/M metagenome (GOLD analysis project Ga0136655, IMG submission 94863) | Freshwater to marine salinity gradient microbial communities from Chesapeake Bay, USA - CPBay_Spr_15_0.8_DNA (version 2) | ecosystem: Environmental > Aquatic > Marine > Coastal | place: USA... | reverse complement strand
GATTTGAACCTGTGACCTTCTGCTTGTAAGGCAGACACTCTACCGCTGAGTTAATTACCCATTCTTATAAATAAATATATAATAAACTTTAACAAATAATATATTTTTATGTCAATATTAAATTGGTAAAATATATTGATAATTGTATATATTTCAATTTTTATAAAAACGAATACAAAGTCAATATTTTATATACTTGACTTTGTATTCGTTTCTAGTTGGGTTTAAATTAAATTGCATTTGCCCAATCAACATCTACATTTTCAATAATTAATGACGAATTATAAATTTGTAAAATAATTAATAAAAATACTAAAAATAATCCCATTGTAACACCCATAATTGGAGTTGTTCCCCACCCAGGAACGACTTTACCATATTCAGCATTTAATGGACGTAGAATCTCACCTAATTTTGTTCTTAATGCCATAAAAATATTTTCTATTTTTAATAAATTAATTTTTCTGTTCAATGTTATATAATATAAAATTATTAATGTGAATAATTTTATAAAATGGAAACAGCAACTATTCTTGTGATTTTTGTATCAAGTTTACTTTTAGGTATTACTATATATTCAGTATACACTGCGTTTGGACCTGCTTCCAAAAATTTACGCGATCCTTTTGAAGAACATGAAGATTAAAAAATAAAACCATTAATAAGATGGTTTTATTTTTTAAGAATTCTTGGTGTATCGCGGAAGAATACAGCAAAGAAAATTACCATTAAGGTACCAATTAATAAAAATGTATAAACTAAGGCTTCCATTGTTTAATCCTGTTTAATTTTTAATAAAGTTAAAAAACAAAGACTATACTTTATACAGCACCTTGTTTTTTCGTAGTTTTGTCACCAAGTTTTTGGAATGCACCAAATTCTACTTGTTCTGTTACTTCTGCGCCAATCCCTGTGAATACATCACGGAAAATCGTACGACCTCCATGCCATAAATGACCCAAGAAGAATAATAAAGCAAAATTCGCATGCCCATACGTATACCAACCTCGAGGGCTACTACGGAATACGCCATCTGATTCTAAACTTGTACGATCAAATTCAAAAACTTCTCCTAATTGAGCTTTACGAGCGAATTTTTTAACTGTTGGAGCATCTTTAAATGTTTGACCATTTAATTTTCCACCGTAAAAATCTACTGTCACTCCAACTTGCTCAATACTATATTTTGATTCAGCTCGACGGAATGGAATATCTGCCCGAATAATCCCATCTTTATCAACTAAAATAACTGGGAATGTTTCAAAGAATGCTGGCATTCTTCGAACTGTTAATTCACGCCCTTCCTTATCACGGAAAATTGGATGACCTAACCATGCTTCAGCAATACCATCGCCTTTATTCATTGGGCCCGAACGGAATAAACCACCTTTTGCCGGGTTATTTCCAATATAATCATAAAATGCTAATTTATCTGGAATACGTGACCAAGCCTGGCTTTCTGATAATCCTTCAGTTACTGAAACTTCAACTTGACGTTCAATTTCTTGTTGGAAATATCCACTATCCCATTGATAACGGGTTGGGCCAAATAATTCAATTGGAGTTGCTGCTGCACCATACCACATCGTACCTGAAGTAATAAATGCTGCCCAAAATACAGCAGAAATACTACTTGATAATACAGTTTCAATATTACCCATTCTTAATGCACGATATAATCGTTGTGGAGGTCGCACCGTTAAATGAAAAATACCAGCAAAAATACCAAAAATACCAGCAGCAATATGATGTGCCGCAATACCGCCTGGGTTAAAAGGATTAAAACCATCTGCACCCCAAGATGGGGCTACTGGTTGAACTTTCCCAGTAATACCATAAGCATCAGAAACCCAAATACCAGGGCCAAATAAACCTGTAACATGGAAAGCTCCAAAACCAAAACATAATAAACCTGATAACAATAAATGAATACCAAAAATTTTCGGTAAATCTAATGCAGGTTCACCTGTACGCGGATCGCGGAATAACTCTAAATCCCAATAAACCCAGTGCCAAATTGCTGCTAAGAAACACATACCTGATAAAACAATATGAGATAATGCTACACCTTCAAAACTCCAAAGGCCAGGGTTTGAAACACTTTCTCCTGTGATACTCCAACCACCCCAAGAATCTGTAATTCCTAAACGTGTCATAAATGGCATAACAAACATACCTTGACGCCACATTGGATTTAAAACGGGATCTGACGGATCAAAAACTGCAAGCTCATACAGAGCCATTGAACCTGCCCAACCAGCTACTAATGCTGTATGCATTAAATGTACAGAAATTAATCTTCCAGGATCATTTAAAACAACAGTATGAACACGATACCATGGTAATGCCATAGTAATTCATTCCTTAAATATAAATAATGGTTTTTGACTTTCTTACAACTGAACTAGAAAAAAGTTAGCTAATATACTATTATAAGCAAAGATAATAAAAATTAATCAATTTAATCGATTTTATTTTAATATTTTTTATTAATAATTTCTAAAATCTAAAAAATTCTATGTAGAATTTTTTAGATTTTAAATTTGTTTATTTTGAACTCGTTAATGTTGATAATGTTGCAGAAATTACATCTTTCAATCCATTTTCTGCCTCTTCAGGGAATTGACCTGTTCCATTTACACTTTCAAGATACGTTTTTTGTGTATTTAATTGACTTAATAAACGCGCAGAAAATGTTTTAACTTCAGAAACTTCTAATTCATCTAAATAGCCTTTAATACCAGCATAAATAATAGCAACTTGTTCAGCAACTGACAATGGAGAACCTTGTGGTTGTTTTAAAATCTCACGTAAACGTGTACCACGAGCTAATTGTTTTTGAGTAGCCTCATCTAGATCAGATGCAAATTGAGAAAATGCTTCTAGTTCAGCAAATTGGGCTAATTCTAATTTTAACTTTCCGGCAACGGTTTTCATTGCTTTTGTTTGTGCTGCTGATCCTACACGTGATACAGAAATCCCAACGTTAATTGCTGGACGAATACCAGCGTTAAATAAATCGTTCGATAAGAAAATTTGCCCATCTGTAATAGAAATTACATTAGTTGGAATGTATGCAGAAACATCACTTGCTTGTGTTTCAATGATTGGTAACGCTGTCATACTACCACCACCTAATGTATCACTAAGTTTTGCTGCACGTTCTAATAAACGTGAATGTAAATAAAATACATCCCCTGGGTAAGCTTCACGGCCCGGTGGACGGCGAAGTAATAAAGACATTTGACGATAAGCCATAGCTTGTTTTGTTAAATCATCATAAATGATTAACGTTGCTTTTCCAGTATACATAAAATATTCTGCAAAAGAAGCCCCTGCATATGGAGCAATATATTGTAAGGTTGCTGCATCATCTGCACCTGCACATACAACAATTGTATAAGCCATAGCATCTTTTTCTTCTAGTACATTGACTACTTGTGCTACTGTAGAAGCTTTTTGTCCTATTCCAACATATACACAAACAACATTTTCCGTTTTTTGATTAATGATTGTATCGACTGCTATTGAAGTTTTTCCAGTTTGACGATCTCCAATGATTAATTCACGTTGACCTCGTCCAATTGGAATCATTGCATCAATTGAAGTAATACCTGTTTGTAATGGTTCACATACTGATTTACGACTAATAATACCAGGTGCCATTGATTCTAGTAAACGAGTCTCTGTAGTCGAAATTTCACCTTTACCATCAATAGGTACACCTAATGGATTTACTACTCGACCTAAGAAGTTTTCACCTACAGGAATTTGAGAAATTCGACCAGTGCCTTTAACACTACCACCTTCGACAATACCACGTCCATTACTCATTAAAACAACACCAATGTTGTCATTTTCTAAGTTAAGTGCAACACCAAATGTATTATCTTCAAATTCTAAAAGTTCACCACTCATTACTTCATCAAGCCCGTATACTCGAGCTATCCCATCACCAACTTGTAAAACTGTACCAACATTATTGACTTTAACAGATCCGTCGAATCCGGCAATTTCATCACGAATAATACTACTAATTTCGTCTGGACGAATATTTATCATTTTAGTATTTTTAAGGTAAAAAGTTAATAAAAGATTTTAGATTTATGTGAAAATTTAGAGCATCTATAATTCTAAATTTTCTATGCCACGATCCCAACCTAATTTTTTAGCTAAATTTTCTAATTGAGTTTTAATTGTAAAATCAAGTACCTTTGAATCTATCTTAATTAAAAATCCTCCAATAAGACTTGAATCTACAGTAGTAACTAAACGAATTGCTCTAGTATTTGTTAATTCTTTTAGTTTTTGAATTAAAGTAAGTGTTTGTACTGATGTAAATGGGAAAGCTGTACAAACTTCAACCTTCTTGACAGATGCCATTTTGTAGACTAATTCTATGTAATTTTTACTTATTTCAGGTGCTAAATATAGTCTATTACGTTTTAATAAAACCCTGAAAAATTTGCCAAGATGTTGACTTATAAAAATTCTTTCTTGTGGAGTTTGATCTTTTGAAGTAAAAACTGGTACTAATTCTTGGGTTTCATCTTGTAAGTCCATAGCGACAATAACTTTACCCTCTAAATTTTGAAAATCTGCTGTAATTTTATGCACTACATTTTGTTCAACAGAATAATCAAAGAGAGCTCGCGCATAAGGAACCGCAATTTTTGATGCTAAAGGATTTCTACTCATTTAATAAATCTCCTTCTAGTTTTTGAAGAGTTTCATTAATTAATGCCTCTGAACGTTTTTTTGTACCAAAAGTTTCTGTTGCTTTTAATACACTACGAGTTAAGACAGTCAAGACTATTTGTAATTTAACTTGATCAAATAGGTTTCGTTCTTTTGCACGAAAAGATGAAACAGCTCTATTAAAACGGATTTTTAATTCTTTTTTCGCGATCCTTGCATCAGATTTAAGTAAATCTTTTTTTGCAGATTTCGTTTCAATTCGAATATGTGAAAGAACAAACTCTGTTTGACTTAATTGTTTTTGAGCTTGACTCAGACGTTTATTTGCCTCACTTAATCTATCTTCTGCATCTTGAATACTTTTTACAATAGTATTTTTTCTTTCTTGTAAAATCGATCCTAAGAAATCTTTACCTGTATAAATTAAAATCGCTACTAAGGCAATAATATTTATAAGACCAGTTTCTAGAATATCGAGATTTAACCCAATACCTTCACTTTTAGCAAGTAAGGTAAAAATTTGATTAAAATTTTCCATGTTTTAGAATTTTTCTGTAAAATATACGCTTATTGTCAAAAATAATTACGTTTAACAAAAAATTTAAATTGATAATTTAGTTTCCACTTCAACACATAACGACTGAACAATAGTATCTAAATTATTAAGAGCCGTTTGCTTCTGGTTATTTAAGTCAATTGAAATGACTTCTAATAAATTATCAATAGATGTTTGAGCAATATTTAATTCAACGTCTAAAATTTCTTTATGTTGTTTTTGTGAATTTGCAATTGCTAGCTGTGCTTGCTTTTCTGCATTTTGTATATCTTCTTCGTATTGCGTAGTCAGTTCTTTGGCTTGTGCTAATTTTTCAGAAGCCTCTGCAAGATTACTTAATACATATTCTTTACGTTCTTCAATAATTGTTAGTAAAGGACTATATAATATAACATTAAGTAAAACCATTAGTAGAATAAATTGAATAGCTACTAATGGTAAAGTTGCATTAATATCAAAAAGCCCACCTGGACCTTCGATTTCTGAAAGTGAAATTAATATTGAAAAATTAATCATACAAAATCTATATACTTTAGTATAGAATTAACAGTTTTTATTATACTACAAATAAATCAGATGGGGTTGCCATCTGATTTAATAAATTGTTTGTTATTTTCATATTAGAGTGTCGAGTATTAATTTTTCATAAACCACATTCTAATAAATTTATGATTATGAGTTAAAAGGATTCGCAAATAATAATGCTAATGCTACTACTAAACCATAAATTGTTAATGCTTCCATAAACGCTAAACTTAATAATAAAGTACCACGAATTTTGTTTTCTGCTTCAGGTTGACGTGCAATACCTTCTACAGCTTGACCAGCAGCATTTCCTTGACCAATTCCAGGCCCAATCGCAGCTAAACCAATTGCTAAACCAGCAGCTATAACAGAAGCAGCAGAAATAATAGAATCCATAATAAATGTTAATTAATAAATATAAATATAATTTTAATAAAATTGAAATTATTAATAATTTACTCTAGTGCTTCTGCAATGTAAGCAGCAGCTAAAGTTGAGAAAATTAAAGCTTGTACTGAACCTGCAAAAATGCCTAGTAACATAATTGGTAATGGAATTACCAATGGAACTAGAGAAGTTAGTACTGTAACAGTAAGTTCATCCGCCAGGACATTACCAAATAATCGAAAACTTAATGACAATGGTTTTGTAAAATCTTCTAAAATATTAATTGGAAGAAGAAGTGGAATTGGATTAACATATCTTTTGAAATATCCTAAGCCTTTTTTACTTAAACCTGCATAAAAGTAAGAAAATGATGTTAATAAAGCTAATGCAACAGTTGTATTAATATCATTAGTTGGGGCTGCAAATTCACCTTCTGGTAATTCTATTAATTTCCAAGGGATAACAGCACCAGCCCAGTTACATCCAAAAATAAATAAGAATAAAGTTCCAATAAATGGAATCCATTCTCTATAGAAGCTTTCACCTAACTGGTTTCGTGCTATATCTACAACAAAATCTAATGCCGATTCCATAAAGTTTTGCCAACTATGAGGAATTCTATTAGCTTCGCGAGTACCTAGGAATGAAAAAATCAATAGTATAAGGATAACAAACCAAATTACTACCAAAACTTGCCCATGTACTAAAAAACCAGCAATGTTCCAGTAAAAGTGTTTACCAACTTCTGCCTCCGCTAAAAATGTGAACGTACTTGAAGAAAAATTATCTGGGTACATAAAATTTAACTAATTTAGTAAATTACCCAATATTAAAAAATATACAGGAACAATATTTATTATACACTGTTTCATCTAAAATTAAGTATAATTTTATATAAATTCTCTTGTTTAAGAGATTTTTGACCTAACTTAACCACTCATATCCCTTAATTTCTAATTTTTTTGCTAAATCTGCATCTCCAGTTTTAATAATTTTACCGTTTTGCATTACATGTACATAATCTGGCTTAATGTAATCTAACAATCGTTGATAATGTGTAATTAAGATAATAGCTTTATTTGAATCCATAAAATTATTAATTCCTGTAGAAATAACTTTTAAGGCGTCAATATCTAAACCAGAATCCATTTCATCTAGAATCGATAACTCTGATTCTAATAAAATCATTTGTAAAATTTCATTTCGTTTTTTCTCACCACCTGAAAATCCTTCATTAACATTTCTACTTAGAAAAACCGAAGACATATTAACTAATTTTAATTTCTCATTTATAAGAGTAAAAAATTCAATAGGATCAACTTCTGGTCTATTATAAAATTTTTGTTTTGAATTATAAGCAAGTCTTAAAAAGTCTTCGTTACTTACTCCAGGAATTTCAATAGGATATTGAAATGCTAAAAAAATACCTAAATGGGAACGCGTTTCTGGTTCTACTTCCAAAATATTTTTCCCATTAAATAAGATTTCTCCACTGACAACTTGATAAGCAGGATGACCTGCAATAATTTTGGAGAATGTACTTTTCCCAGAACCATTTGGCCCCATTATGGCATGAATTTCTCCACGATTTATAGTTAGATTTAAATTTTTTAAAATCTCACTGTTATTAATACAAGCTTTTAAATTTTTAATTTCTAAGATAGGTGAATTTGAATTCATTACCCCACACTTCCTTCTAATTTCAAACTTAATAAACGATCTGCTTCTGTAGCAAATTCTAATGGTAGTTCTGTAAAAACTTCACGACAAAAACCACTAATCATCAATTCAACCCCTTTTTCTATACTAATTCCCCGTTGTAAAAAATAAAATATTTGTTCTTCACCAATTTTGGATGTTGAGGCTTCATGTTCAATTTTTGTCCGAGAATTATGTACTGAAATAAAGGGAAAAGTATTTGCATTAGACATATCACCAATTAATAATGAATCACATTGAGAATAATTTCTAGCACCGATTGCTTTTTTATTAACACTGACTAATCCACGATATGTATTTTTGGAATTTCCAGCAGAAATACCTTTTGAAACAATATGACTACGAGTATTCTTTCCAATATGAATCATTTTTGTTCCAGTATCTGCTTGCTGATAATTATTTGTTAAAGCAACAGAATAAAATTCTCCTTGTGCATTTTCCCCAACTAACAGACAACTTGGATATTTCCAAGTTATTGATGAACCTGTTTCAACTTGAGTCCAAGAAATTTTAGATGAATCACCAACACATAATCCGCGTTTCGTCACAAAATTAAAAACACCACCTTGTCCTTGATAATCTCCCGAATACCAATTTTGAACAGTTGAATATTTTATAGTTGCATTTTTTAATGCAATTAACTCTACAATGGCAGCATGTAATTGATTATTATCATATTGAGGTGCTGTACAGCCTTCTAAATAACTAACTTCACTATTTTCTTCAACAATAATCAATGTACGTTCAAATTGGCCTGATTTTTGATCATTAATACGAAAATAAGTTGAAAGATCAAGAGGACAAATGACATTTTTTGGAATATAACAAAATGATCCATCTGTAAAAACTGCAGAATTTAGAGCTGAAAAATAATTATCTCCAATTGGAATAACCGTCCCTAAATATTTTTCAATGACTTTTGTGTAATCATGAATAGCTTCTGAAATTGATGAAAAAACTACTCCATACTCAGCTAACTCTTGTTTAAATGTCGTACCAATTGAAACACTATCAAAAACGGCATCAACAGCTACATTTGTTAACCGTTTTTGTTCAGTTAAGGAAATTCCTAATTTATTAAATGTCTCTAATAATTCTGGATCGACTTCATCAAGACTGTTTAATTTTTTTTTAATTTTTGGGGCTGAGTAATATATAATATCCTGATAATCAATTTCTTCAAATTTTAATTGGGCCCATTCAGGACATTTCATCTCTTTCCATTTTTTATAAGCTTTTAGTCGAAATTTTAATAAAAACTTTGGTTCACTTTTTTTTTTTGATAAGAGATAAATAACATTTTCATTTAAACCTTTTTCAATAATATCTTTTTCAATTGTTGTAGAAAAACCATATTTATAAGGTTGATTTACTAATTTGGTTATATTATTATTTAAAATTTTATTTGACTGATTCATAGTTAAATTGAAGGAACTAATTTTATTGTTTAACTTGCTTCTATATTTTCTATTATAAGTAAATTAACATTGAATTTAAACAAATAATAATATTATATGTTTATAATTTGTTTATTATTAAAAGTTATTAATTAATTAATTAAATTAATTAAAAATTAAAAATTAAATTATGTTATAATTATTAATAAGGTTATTCCTAAAAATTTAGAGAATTCAACTGATAAGAACCAATTTACGTTTTATTAATTGGTTAAATCTATTATATATTGCCTTTTTACTTTAAGGAGAAATAAATGTCTCAATCTGTATCAGAACGGACTCGAATTAAAAGTGACCGTTACGAATCTGGTGTAATTCCATACGCTAAAATGGGTTACTGGGATGCTGCGTACACAGTAAAAGATACTGATGTTCTAGCATTATTCCGTATCACTCCACAACCTGGTGTAGATCCAGTAGAAGCTGCTGCTGCTGTAGCTGGTGAATCTTCTACTGCTACTTGGACTGTTGTATGGACAGATTTATTAACAGCTTGTGAACGTTATCGTGCTAAAGCTTACCGTGTAGATCCAGTACCTAATGCAACAGATCAATACTTTGCATTTATTGCATATGAATGTGATTTATTTGAGGAAGCTTCTTTATCTAATTTAACAGCATCTATTATTGGTAACGTTTTTGGATTTAAAGCAGTTGCTGCTTTACGTTTAGAAGATATGCGTATTCCTCATTCATATTTAAAAACATTCCAAGGACCTGCAACAGGTATTATTGTAGAACGTGAGCGTTTAAACAAATATGGTACTCCATTATTAGGTGCTACTGTAAAACCTAAATTAGGTCTTTCTGGTAAAAACTACGGTCGTGTAGTTTATGAAGGTTTAAAAGGTGGTTTAGACTTTTTAAAAGATGATGAGAATATTAACTCTCAACCATTTATGCGTTGGAGAGAACGTTTCTTAAACTGTTTAGAAGGTATTAATCGTGCTTCTGCTGCAACTGGTGAAGTTAAAGGTTCTTACTTAAATGTTACAGCAGCCACAATGGAAGAAGTATACAAACGTGCTGAGTTTGCTAAAACTATCGGTTCTGTAATTATCATGATTGATTTAGTAATGGGCTATACTGCAATTCAATCAATTGCTTACTGGTGTCGTGAAAATGATATGCTTTTACACTTACACCGTGCAGGTAACTCTACTTACGCTCGTCAAAAAAATCATGGAATTAACTTCCGTGTTATTTGTAAATGGATGCGTATGGCTGGTGTAGATCATATCCATGCTGGTACAGTTGTTGGTAAATTAGAAGGTGATCCTTTAATGATTAAAGGTTTCTACGATATCTTACGTCTAACTGAATTAGAAGTTAATTTACCTTTTGGTATTTTCTTTGAAATGGATTGGGCAAGTTTACGTCGTTGTATGCCAGTAGCTTCAGGTGGTATTCACTGTGGTCAAATGCACCAATTAATTCACTATTTAGGTGATGATGTTGTATTACAATTTGGTGGTGGTACTATTGGTCACCCTGATGGTATTCAAGCTGGGGCTACAGCAAATCGTGTTGCTTTAGAAGCAATGGTATTAGCTCGTAATGAAGGGGTTGATTACTTTAACCAACAAGTAGGTCCTCAAATTTTACGTGATGCTGCTAAAACATGTGGTCCTTTACAAACAGCATTAGATTTATGGAAAGATATTAGTTTCAACTATACTTCTACTGATACTGCTGATTTTGCTGAAACAGCTACTGCAAACAGATAATAAATTACTTTTATAAATATTTAAGGAGTATTTGAATAGTGAGACTTACACAAGGTTGCTTCTCTTTCTTACCTGATTTAACTGACCAACAAATTGAAAAACAAGTTAACTACGCCATGAGCAAAGGTTTAGCCATGAACGTAGAATGGACAGATGATCCACATCCTCGTAATAACTATTGGGAATTATGGGGTTTACCATTATTTGACATTAAAGATCCTGCAACAGTAATGTTTGAATTAAATGAAGCACGTAAATCATGTGCTGCTGGTTACATTCGTATAAATGCATTCGATGCGTCTTACGGTGTTGAAAGTTGTGTTATGTCATTCATCACAAATCGTCCAGCTAATGAACCAGGTTTCTATTTAGACCGTACAGAAGGTGTAGGTCGTCAAGTTATCTACAGTATTAAGAGTTACAGTGTTCAATCTAATCCTGAAGGTAGCCGTTACTAATTAATTACTTATTATAAGTACAGTTAATTATAAATAATGGAATTTCTCTTATAAAAAAATTCTATTGTCTAAAATAAATAGACAATAGAATTTTTTTATATATTGAATATAATTTTTTATTACAATTTTTTTTCGTATGGTTTCATTTTTGTCTAAATGTCAGTTATCAAAAAGTAACTAAGAATAATAATAAATAAAAATATTTCTTGTGTTTTTTTTTTCAAAAACTGATACAATTAGTAATGTAGTCAATTTTACTATTTTTAATTTAAACTAACACGGAATTAGAAATGACAACTTCATTAGCAAATTTTATCGCAAGTTTAACAGCAGGGGCTTTAGTTTTAGCAGCTATTGGAATTGCTTTAATTATTATTAGCAAAAATGATACTGTTGAACGTATTTAACATGATCATTTTTGGTTTATAATTTAGATGTTAAACCCACTAGAACTTACTGTTATTATTTAAAACAATTTTAATAGATTAGTACATTTTCGTTAATTTATTAAATTTGAATCAATAAATTAAAATTTCTTAGGAATTTGGATTCAAAAATCTAAAGTAGTCTAATAAAACGGAGAAAAGATACTATGTTAAATTTTGTTTTTAGCCCAAATGTTTTGTTAGGTTTTATTTTGGGATCATCAGTAATAATATTATACTTCCTTCGACTTGTTAAACCTGAAGTTGCAAGAGATGAAGATATTTTTTTTGCAACTCTTGGTTTATTGTATAGTGGAATATTAGTTATTCATGGATGGAGATTAGATCCAATCCTCTTATTTAGTCAAGTATTGGTAATAACGGCGGTTCTCGCAGCGGGATGGGAAAATATACGTTTACGAGGAGTATTAGCTATGATTGCACTACGTGACATTGAAGATAATAAAAAAATTAATTAATATCTCTATATATATTCTTGGTTTCAATTTTGTAAACAATTACCTTATTTCTATGTTTAAAACTTATTTAAAATCTTTTGCTTGTATTTTATTTTGCATTTTTAATATTTTTATAGTTACTGCATCTGCAATTGACTTAGATGAAGCAACAAGAACCGTTACTGTTGATTCTTCAGGAAAGACAACTGTTTTAACTCCAGAACAAGTTAAGCGTGGTAAACGTTTATTTAATGCTACATGTGGGGCCTGTCACACTGGTGGTATTACTAAAACAAATCCAAATGTTGGATTAGATACTGAAGCTTTAGCATTAGCAGTTCCAGCAAGAAATACAATTGAAGGTTTAGTTGATTATATGAAAAATCCAACAACTTTTGACGGATTAGAGTCAATTGCTGAAATTCATCCTAGTATTAAAAGTGCAGATATTTATCCACGTATGCGTTCATTAACAGATGAAGATTTGTACTCAATTGCAGGTCATATTATGTTACAACCTAAAATTGTTGCTGAGAAATGGGGTGGTGGTAAAATTTATTTCTAAAGCTAGATTTTAGATTTAATTTTTATAACTTTCATATTAAAATTATTTAAATTGTTCAATTTCAAATAAGATTATTTAAATAATTTTAATAAAATCAAAATATTAAAAAAAGCATGTAGCTCAGTGGATAGAGCATCAGATTCCGATTCTGAGAGTCGGGGGTTCGATTCCCTTCATGCTTATTAATTGCTTAAATTAAAATATAAAAACACTATCTTTTGGCAATTATGTTTAGGGGCTGCTTTGGTTTCGACATTTAAAACTGGTTTCTATATGTTAGGTCAAAGTTTGTAATCTTTGTAAAAAATACTAATTTATTAATAAATGCTAACAATATAATCCCTTTTTTGTTTAAAGCAGTAAAAATAAAATCTTCATTAACTGCTTTAAATTTTGTTGTTTAATTACATACCTTAGGTTTGTTAAAGATTTTTTCACTCTTGCTAGACTTTTATCTAGCTTATAGTTTAGAATAATTTTAATTTTTCAATATTCAAGTTTTTTTGAATTAAACCTGTAAATAAGTATAGTAATCAACTTTAGATGGACATGGGTTCAATTCCCATCAGCTCCAATTAGCATTCGTGGCCGAGTGGTTGAAGGCACCGGACTCATAATCCGTTTTCCTATGGAACATCACTGGTTCGAACCCAGTCGGATGCAATTCAACAATTTTTAATATTGTTTTTTTACTGATAAAAGTGTAGTATAAAGATTAATTAATTAATAAAATTTATATTACAATTTTTATGCTTAATTTAAATAATCAAAAAACAATTGATAATTTACATAATAGTTTTCTTAAACCTAATTTTCCAAAAATTCAAATCGGAGATACAGTTAAATTAGGAATTAAAATTATTGAAGGAAATAAAGAACGGATTCAGTTTTATGAAGGTACTATTATTGCAAAAAAAAACAGTTCGATTAATACTACTATAACTGTTCGAAAAGTACTTCAAGGAATTGGTATTGAAAGAATTTTTTTAATACATTCTCCAAAAGTTGCTTCAATTGAAATAATCCGACATTCCAAAGTTAGTCGCTCAAAATTATATTATTTACGGAATTTACGAGGAAAAGCAAGTCGTTTAAAACAACGGTTTGAATAAAACTTACAAATACTTTATAATATTCATATTTTATAAAGTATTTTTACACTTGTTTTTATTTAAATTTTAAACAAATTTATTTTAAATGAATGTTGATCATGATTTAAAAAAACTTTTAAATAATTTACCATTCTTTATTTATCATCATTTAGAAAAACATCCTAATAAAGAGAAATTAATCGAAATTGTTTTAGATTTAGGTAGACGACCAGAAGCACGATTTACTACGGGGCCTGAATATTTATCACAAAAAATTATTTCATGGCAAGATATTGATTATATAACTAAACGTATTAGTAAATTTAGTGAAGAAAATAGAGCTGGGATTGAGCGAACACTTCATCGAATTAGTTGTATTAGAAATCGACAATTTTTGATAAATGGCTTAACATGTCGAATTGGTCGCGCAATTTTTGGTACTATTTCAATTATTCGTGATTTACTTGAATCACGAAAATCTATTCTAATATTAGGGAAACCAGGTGTAGGAAAAACAACAATTATTCGCGAAATTGCTCGTGTTCTTTCTGATGAGATGGAAAAACGCGTTGTTATTATTGATACAGCAAATGAAATTGCTGGGGACAGTGATATACCACATAACGGTATTGGACGAGCCCGCAGAATGCAAGTACCAAAAACTGATCTTCAACATAAAATAATGTTAGAAGCTATTGAAAATCATATGCCTCAAATAATTGTTATTGATGAAATTGGAACAGAACTTGAAGCTTTAGCTGCGAGAACTATTGCTGAAAAAGGCGTTCAATTAGTCGGAACAACACATGGTAACTGTTTAGAAAATTTAATTAAAAATCCATCTTTGTCAGATTTAATTGGTGGTATTCAATATGTTACAATAAGTGATGAAGAAGCTAAACGAAGAGGTACACAAAAGAGTATTTTGGAACGTAAATCTTATCCTGCATTTCAGCTTGCTATTGAAGTTAATAGTTTATTTTCTTGGACAATTTATGAAAATGTCGAATATTCGGTCGATTTAATACTACGCGGAAATTTTTATATTACTCAAATTCGAAATATAAAAAAAAATGAAAAGTTAATTATTAATTATAAAAAATTGCAAAACGATTTATTAATAAAAAATTCAAGATTTTTAAATAAAGAGCTACTATCAATTCATAGGAATTGGTTTTTAGTTAATCAATTTAAAAGTGTTAAATCATTAAAATTAAAGACGATAACTTTAATTATTTATCCGTATTCGTTATCAAAAAATTTAATTCGAGAAATTTTATTGAAATTTGGTGATAAAATTATTTTTACCATGCAAATTAAACAAGCAAACCTTATTATTGGTTTAAAAAAACATCTTAGACAAAATTTTCGTCTAAAAAATTTAGCAAATAAACAAAATATCCCTATTTACGCTATTAATCAAAGAAGCATTTTTCAAATTGTACGCTTATTAGAGTTTTTTATTTCTTAAATACGCAAACGATAATTTTATTAGACTTCTAGTTTTTACTGTGAGAATATAATTTTGTTAATTTTATTTTTATTATTTTGTTTTCAAGTTTTAAATTTTATCCTATTACAGAGTCAAAAATTTTTAAGTAAATAGAAAAAATGTTTTTAACAAAATTATAATATTTTTTAAAAATAGATATAGTTTTAATACTTATATACTTTTTAAATCGTATGCTGCTATTTTACAATCCTGACATATTTCAATTTTTTTCGTATATTCTATTAATTACTATATCCAATAATAATTGTACTATATTTTACTAAATATAGCAAGATTAATCTTGCTATATTTAGTAAAATATAGTACAATTATTACTAAGCCCGGATAGCTCAGTTGGTAGAGCAGTGGATTGAAGATCCTCGTGTCTCCAGTTCGAATCTGGATCTGGGCATTTTGTTAAGGATTAGTGAATGCATTAAAAAATTTAGTTGGATCATTTTGAAACACTAAATTAACAACTCCTAAAGGACCATTACGATGTTTGGCAATTATTAATTCAGCGGAAGTTATTTTTTCAATTGTTGAGTTGTAATAGTTTTCTCGATATAACATTAATACTAAATCTGCATCTTGTTCAATTGAACCACTCTCCCTTAAATCCGATAAAATAGGACGTTTATTAATACGATTTTCAACATTACGACTTAATTGAGATAATGCAATAATCGGAATTTGAAATTCTTTCGCAATACCTTTAAGTGATCTTGTAATTTGAGAAAGTTCTTGAACTCGATTTTCAGTTTTTGTTTTTGAATTTAAAAGTAACTGTAAATAATCAATAACAATTAAACCTATATGACTTCGTTCAAATATTATTTTTTTTATTTTTGAACGAATATCTGCAATTGTAATATCTGATTGATCATTTATGAAAAATGGGAGTTTTGAATACGTTTGAATACTATCTTTTAAGTTATTCCAATCTTCTTTATATAAATTTCCTAATTTTAATCGTGTTTGACTTATCCCTGTTTCATTTGAGAGTAAACGATATATTAATTGCTCTTTTGACATTTCGAGGCTAAAAAATATTATAGGTAATTTATAATTTTTTAGGATATTTTCAGTTAAATTTAAAACAAAAGCTGTTTTTCCCATTGAAGGTCGACCAGCAAGAATTATTAAATCAGATTTTTGAAATCCTTGTGTTAAAGAATCTAAATCGTAGAATCCAGAAGCTAATCCTGGTAATCTTGGTTTAAAAGCTTTTTCTTTTAATTCTAAAAAAATAGTTGAAAATAATTGAGCAGTTGTTATATCTTCTTTATCGATTCTTTCACTACTTAATTTAAACGATTTTTTTTCAAAATCACTCAAAATTTTTTCTAATGGAATATTTGTAATATAAGCAGAATTAATAGCCTCATATCCTAAATTTATCAACGATCGTCTTAGAAATTTATCTTGAATTAATTGAATATAGTCTTCAAGATAAACTAAATTAGGAATTTGGTTAAGTAGTTCGAGTAATACTTTTGTACCTCCAATTTTAGACAAACATCCCGTTTCTTTTAAAAAATTATTTACTGAAATAATATTTATTGGGACTTTTTTTTGATACATTTGAACAATCGCTTTATAAATTTCTTGATGATTTATAAAATAAAATGTTTCAACTCGAAGAGTTTTGAGAGTAATTTCAACTGCTTCAGAATTAATTAATAAACAACTTAAAATAATTTTTTCTGCTAAAAAATTATACGGTAAAGGGTTATCTGAAATTGGAATGTTTAAATTACTAGTAAAATTTTTCATATTTATATCTCAAAATTTAATTATGGTGTTGAAATAAAATTAGAACTCTTGTTTTTTAAACGAATGTTTATTACAATAATACTATAATGCGTCCTTAGTTCAGTTGGTAGAACGCTAGTCTCCAAAATTAGATGTCGAGGGTTCAAGTCCTTCAGGGCGCGCTTCTCTTACAGATAAGAGGTGTTTATGGGAAATAGAATTTTCAGTAGCTTAAAATTGTTGTAACATATTTTTGATTTTCTATAAATTTAACCTTTGGAGGTTTTTGCTAAGTACTATAGAAACTATTAAATAGGTTAATATGTAGTTTAACTAAACAAGTCATAGCTTCGTTATAATTCTATAGTTAAACTATAAATTTTTAAAATATTTTATTAAAAAATAATAATAGAATAAAAATAACAAAATATTTTGTTATAGAATTTATTGTTTAAATAAATCAAAAATTTTATAAAGAACTAGTAACTAAGTGATTTACTTTTTTATTTTAAATTTTAAAGTTAAACTGTTGCGAGGTAAAGCTATATATTTAATATTTTACAATTTTAAAATGTCAATAAGAAGTGTTAAAAAATTTGTGAAAATAAAGAATCACAAAAAAAATTAAATAGCTACAAAATGATTAAAATCTAAATAAAGTAATATGCCAAAAAAAATAACTGCATTAATTAAATTAGCATTACCTGCTGGAAAAGCAACCCCAGCTCCACCAGTTGGTCCAGCATTAGGTCAACATGGTGTAAATATTGCCGCTTTTTGCAAAGAGTACAATGCCCGAACAACTGAAAAGACTGGATTAATTATTCCGGTTGAAATTTCAGTTTACGAGGATAGGAGTTATACGTTTATCCTTAAAACACCACCTGCATCTGTTTTATTAGCTAATGCAGCGAAAATTAAAAAAGGTTCATCAACTCCAAATAGAATAACTGTTGGATCGGTAACAAAAGCTCAATTAGAAGAGATCGCGAATATTAAATTACCTGATTTAAATACTACACAACTAACTAGTGCCCTACGAATCGTTGAAGGTACTGCTCGAAATATGGGTATCACAATTACCGATTAATATTTAAGTTTATAATAAATTTTTAAGAAAAAAATTATATGCGAAAATTATCCCGACGTCAAACTGAAAATTTTGAAAAAGTTAAAAATATTATTCATATAAGTTTAGAAGAAGCAATTAGTGTTCTTCAGGATACGGCAACTGCAAAATTTATTGAATCAGTAGAATTACATGCTAATCTAAATATTGACCCAAAATATGCAGACCAACAATTACGGACAACTGTTACATTACCTCATGGGCTAGGAAAATCTGTCCGAGTGGCTGTATTAACCAATGAAACTAATTTTAATGAAGCAAATAACGGGGAAGCCGATATTGTTGGTAGTCAGGAATTAATTGATTCAATTAGTCAAGGTATAATTGATTTTGATTTATTAATTGCAACTCCTGATATGATGCCAAAATTAGCAAAACTCGGTCGAGTTTTAGGTCCAAAAGGATTAATGCCGTCACCTAAGTCAGGAACTGTTAGTACAAATTTAACTCAGACATTATCTGATTTTAAAAAAGGTAAGTTTGAATATAAAGCTGATAAAACAGGTGTTGTTCATGTCAATTTTGGTAAAGCAAATTTTTCTAAGAACCAATTAATTGAAAATTTAACATCTTTGTATCAATCAATTGAACAAAATCGTCCATCTGGAGTTAAAGGTAAATATTTTAAAAGTTTATTTATTTGTACTAGTATGGGGCCGTCTATTCAATTAGATCTAAATGCATTTAATTAATTTTCAAAAATTCTATATATATATATTAAATAAATATTATCATGTCAGAAAAAATTACTCAAATTGTTGAAGAATTAAAAACGTTAACTTTATTAGAAGCATCAGAACTAGTTACTGCTATTGAAGAAACATTTGGTGTTGATGCATCAGCAAGTGTCGGTGGTGGTGTAGTAATGGCTGCGGCCGCTAGTGTAAGTGAAGAAGTAGAGGAAAAAACAGAATTTAACGTAATGTTAGATGAAGTTCCTGCTGATAAAAAAATTGCAGTGTTAAAAGTTGTTCGAAGTTTAACAGGTTTAGGTTTAAAAGAAGCAAAAGAACTCGTAGAATCTACACCTAAATTAGTTCAAGAATCATTAGGTAAAGATGCAGCAGAAGATGCTAAAAAACAAATTGAAGATGCTGGTGGAAAAGTATCATTAACATAATAATTTCTTATTATTATGTTAATGATACTTTTCATAATATTTATTCTAGTTTTAAAAATTTTATAACATAGAATAAATATGTTTATCTATTTTTATTGACATTTTTTTCTTTTAGTTAGTAACAAAATTTACGATTTTTGATCTCTTAATCAATTTATAATTCTTAATGTAAAAATTTTAAATATAAATAATTAATATAGAAGGGTAAATTAAGCAACTGAAATAATAGAGTTAGTTAATGAGTTTAATATTAATTTAATTGATCTTACTGCATCATCATTACCTGGAATTGGTACATCTATTAAATCTGGGTCACAATTCGTATCAAGAATCGAAATAATAGGAATTCCTAATTTACGGCATTCTTGAACGGCTGTCATTTCACGTTTTTGATCAACAATAATTGCAATATCTGGCAATTTTGTCATATCTTTTACTCCGTTCAAATGTTTTCTTAATTTTTCCAATTCTTTTAAACGTAATGATGCTTCTTTTTTGGGTAATAATTTAAAAATACCCTCAACTTCTTGTTGTTCTAATGTTTTTAATCGTTCGATTCGACTTTTTAGAGTCGTCCAATTCGTTAGCATTCCTCCTAGCCATCGATGATTTACATAATATCCCGAAGGACAACGTTTTGCTTCTTGAGCAATTAATGCGCTTGCTTGTCGCTTTGTTCCTACAAATAAGAATGTTTTACCCTCTAGTGCAGCTTCTTTAACATATGAATTTGCTCGTTTTAATAATTGAGCAGTTTGTACTAAATCTAAAATATGAATATTATTACGCTCTGTATAGATGTAAGGAAACATTTTCGGGTTCCATCTATAAGCTTTATGTCCAAAATGAACACCAGCGTCTAATAATTGGGCTAAGTTAATATCAGCCATAATATTTTATAACTCCTTAATGAAATAATTACTATTTTATTTTAGTATAGAGGAACATTTGTAGATTGAAAAGAAATAAGTTTATATTTTTACGTTAATTTTTTCTAGATTAACTTGGGTTTTATCTGGTAAACTGCGATTAAAAGAATTTGAGTAGCTTTGATATCCTGTACCAGATGGAATTAAGTGACCAATAATTATATTTTCTTTTAAACCCCGTAACCAATCAATTTGTCCTTCAATCGCTGCTTTTGTTAACACTCGTGTAGTCTCTTGAAAACTCGCGGCTGAAATAAAACTAGGATTGTTTAAGGCCGCTTTTGTAATTCCTAATAATAATGGAACATAATAAGCAGGCCGTTTATTATAAACTTCAATAATTTGATTAATATATTGAATATGATACAAATCAATTAATTCACGAGGCAATAATGGAGTATCGCCTTCATGTGTTATTAAAACTTTTGTTGTCATTTGTTTAATGATAACTTCTAAATGTTTATTCGCAATTGAAACACCTTGTGAATCATAAACTGATTGAACTGCATCTAAGATTAATAATTGAATTTTTTTAAATGTTCGATAACTTGCTTCATAATTTTTTGTTAAACGATAAGAAATCGCAAAAGTTTTTTCCTTACAAAATAAATTTTTCCTTCTCCCATAATAGTTAAAATAAATTTTTAATAAATTATGTGGATTAATTTTATCATTTTCTTTTATTGTTGTTCCTAATTTTTGGAATTCAAAACTCGAGTCAATACTAGTTTTTTGAATTAATAAACTTTTCTTCTGATTTGTTGCTACATATTTATTTGTGGGTTTCTTTTTTCGTGCTTCCAATAATTCTTCTATTCTTGGCAGACCTTGGACAATATCCCCAGTAATTTCTTTTTCAAAGTTTAATAATCCAATCACTTCGCCTTTTTCAATAAATTCACCATTTTTGCAATATAAATTATTCATTTCTTGTTCAAAATAATCTTCTGTAATAGAGTGAATTCCGATTAATTTTTCATAAAAATACTTGAAAAATTGTAAACCTGTAAAGTTATTACGAACGGAGACAGGAGTTTGTAGTTTGTTTACAATTAGATCAGGGCTCTTTAACAATAGAGGTAAACATTGTTTAATTTTCATCTCTTTTACCGATTTATTTGACACATGAAAATTATTTAGACTATTTTTTCTTTTATTAAAATTTTCCTGTTCTTTTTTAAATAAAGAAAAGTTTTTGAAAAATAATGGTATAGGTGAACTATAAAATTTTCCATTCTTCTTTATGAGCATTTTTGAAAATTTAATTCGTTTGTATGGTTTTTTACCTATTTCTCCTCTTTTATCCAAACTTAATTTTTCTTCCACCAACGATCGTTTTGTAATATCTGAATAATTTAAAATTATATTTTTTTTTACATTAAAAATATCTTTATTTAATGTCACTATTTTATATTGCAATTTAAGCTTTTCTTTCGAATCTTCAACTCTACAATTTGGGAAAAAATATGGGCGACCTTTTTGTATTGTTAGGAATCGGCCATTGTCAATTATGATTTTCCCTATTTGATTAACTTTAATATTTTCAAGTATTAATCCATTAATTATTTTATTCTTTCTTTTATCTTTTTCAACTTTGATACAATCATTGTTTGAAATTAAAAATATTTGTTTTTTTTTTAATCGTTTTGATTTAAACTTTACAATTTCTACAGAATTTACTGTTAGTGATTCAAAATATCCTAAAATACTATAACAATCGACAAATTGAGGTGGCTGAATAAGTAAACAGTATTTTAAATTTGTATATTTTAAATGTGCTGGGATATATTGTTCTAGAACTATATTTTCTGAAATTTTGATATTTACTCTTTGATTCTTAAAACAATTATTTAATTTAAAAATCTTAGTATTTATATCTGAATTTATACTATTTATGTCCGAATTAACTGATTTTATATTTATAACCCGAGAAATCAAATTTATACTCTTGGATGTTTTAATTTTTCGATTTGGTTTATATAAATAATTAGTTTGATTAATTAATGATAGAGATTGAGATTTGCTGATATAGTTGTTTTTGGGAACTTCATAAATTGCAAAAGGTCTAATTAATAATTGATTATTTAATTTATGAGTTATATGCTCGCATAATGACGGTTGATTTATTTTAATATTATCAAAAATCGTTTCACCTGGATAAAATACTTTTTTATCTAAGTGTTCAAATTGTTTGCCCTGATAAACAAAGCCTCCTTTAATACTAACTTCCTCAATTATATTATTTTTTTGAGCTATTGTTACAATTCCTGCCGTTTTCGAACGAATATTTGGAATGATTTCAAAATTTTTTGCGATGAAATTACCATTTTCTACTAATAAGATATTCTTATCACAATTTAATTTGTGTGTTTCTTCTGAAATCCAAATGAAGGATTTATGGATAATTTTTTTCTTAAATGTTAATTTTGAAAATACATTTTTCATTTTTTGATAATGTAAAAAATTTTCATAAAAGGTAACTACATTTTTATCCACATTCTTAAAATAATCTTGATGAGAGATTTTTTTATTTTTCTCATATTTTTGTTCAACTACGTAGTTATGGTGTGGTATATTGTATGAAATAGGTAAAGTGGTTCTATAAGTATGTAATTTTTTATTAATTCGTTGGTCGTAATATATTACTCCACCCGTCAAAGTTTTAAAAGAGTTTTCAAAACAAGTGGCAAAAGGTTTATAAACTTTACATATTTTCCAATTTTTAGAATTTGAATCGTTTAAATTAATTAAATATGTTAATTTCTTATAATTGAGTATATAATTTCTATTTATTTTTGGTTTCAAAATCTTTTGAATATAACAATTAGGTCCAAAACAATAATTTTCAGTTATCAGTTGAATTTTTTGTTCTAATAAATTTTTTCTTTCATTAATAATAGGAATAGAACCATAATATTGATTGACTATTTTTGTTCTAAAAATATAACTATCTTTATTAATTTTATGGTCAGTATAATAATTTAAAAATGAATTAAGGGGTGCTTGATAAACTTGGCCAGATAGAATCCATAATAATTTATTTTGTGGGACTAAATTTGTTCGTGTTTTTAAACGAGGAATATAAATTTCCCCCGCTGTATCACTTAAGATAGGTTTTCTTTCAGTCGAAACTTGTTTTTCTGTGCTTATTAATTCACCTATTATTAATTTTTCTTTAATATATTGATTATTTCTTACAAATAACATTGTATTTCGTAACAATTCAATCTGGATAATTTTTTCATTATATTGTTCTGGGATTAGAATTATAGAACCAGAATTTTTTGTAACTAAAACATCTTCTCCTCGGTTTGTTCGTAATATACTAGTTTTTAAGATTTTAGAAAACTTAATAATACCATTCTTTGGGCTAATAATTTGTTGTCGTGTTTCAGATGTAAATATCCCCCCCGTATGAAAAGTTCTCATTGTTAATTGAGTACCTGGTTCACCTATGGATTGCCCTGCTAAAATTCCTATAGCTTCCCCTAGATCAACTAAATTTTGATTAGATAAATCCCATCCATAACACATTTGACAAATTGAGTGATATAGATTGCAGGTTAATGGTGACCGTATATAAAACTTTGAAATTAATTTTTGTTTAAATAAACTTAATAGTCTTAAGGTTATTGGTGTATTAGGAGAAGCAATTAATTTGTTAGTTTCAGGTTCATAAACTGATTTTAATAAAATTCTCCCTATAAGCTGTTCACCAGCAAATTTACTTGTGTTATTAATTTGAAATGAAGAATAACTTAAACAGTCTTTTTCTCGAATAATGATATCTTGTGCAATGTCAATTAATCGTCTTGTTAAATAGCCTGAATTTGCTGTTTTTAATGCTGTATCAACAATTCCTTTTCGTGCCCCGTAACCAGACATTAAATAATCCGTTATTGTTAACCCTTCACGAAAATTTTTCTTAATTGGTACCCTCATAATTTCACCACTTGGATCAGCCATTAGTCCTCTCATCCCAACTAATTGACGGACTTGGGATAAATTTCCTCTTGCCCCTGAGAATGCCATTATATAAACTGAATTTAAGGGGTCATAAGTCTTGAAATACGAGACTACATTTTCTTTTAAAGATTCACTAGCTATACTCCAAGTATCAATAATTTTTTGAAAACGCTCTACATTTGTAATTTTTCCTTTTAAGCAAATCTTTTCTGCATTTTCAATATCTTTATTGGCTTTTTCTAACATCGCATTTTTTGTCTGAGGAATTTTCAAATCTTCTATACTTATTGAAATTCCAGCTTGTGTTGCATATTTAAATCCAAGATATTTTAATTCATCGGCCAATAAAGAAGCTTGCATCGAGTCATATTTTGAAAAACTCCATCCTAACAATTGTTTTAATTGTTTTTTATTAATAAGTTCATTCTGATAAATATAATCTTTCATATTTATATATAGGGATTCTTTTTTAGAAGTTTAAATATTTATGAGTTCAAATTTAACGTTGTTTGGATAATATAATTCAAAAGAACACGCCCAGTTGTAGTTTGTATATATTGAACAATAGTTTTATGATTTTTATCTTTACGTATTTGGATATTTTCATAATATTCAATATAACTATTGTCATTTAATTCTATCATTGTTATAAAATTTAAAGGTTTAGAGATTTTATTTTTATATCTTACCCAAATTGCAGTATGAATTTCAATTTGATTTTGATTATATGCTAATATAACGTCATTTAAGTTCGCAAAATAATGATTCGACCCTAATAATCCAGAAATATTATTTATAGTTAAATAGTAACAACCTAATACCATATCTTGACTTGGCATAATAATTGGATCACTATTTGCAGGGGATAAAAAATTATAAGGTGCTAGCATTAGCATATAACATTCAGCTTGTGCTTCTAACGAAAGTGGGACGTGGACAGCCATTTGATCTCCATCAAAATCCGCATTAAACGCCGAGCAGACTAATGGATGAAGTTTAATGGCTCGACCTTGAACAATAATTGGTTGAAAGGCTTGAATTCCTAATCTGTGTAAAGTTGGAGCTCTATTCAAAAAAATAGGATG
>Ga0136655_1000222_pt1 | contig 25553 bp, 26 predicted proteins | sample CPBDNA_2_FD_94863 | JGI IMG/M metagenome (GOLD analysis project Ga0136655, IMG submission 94863) | Freshwater to marine salinity gradient microbial communities from Chesapeake Bay, USA - CPBay_Spr_15_0.8_DNA (version 2) | ecosystem: Environmental > Aquatic > Marine > Coastal | place: USA... | reverse complement strand
TTTGGCTATGTGATCATGAATAATCACATTGATCTGGTAGTTCAGCGGAAGGACGGAAAGCTTTCAGATTGGGTGCGCGATTTTAAAAAGTTTACCAGCAAGAAATTAGTAAAACTGATTCTTGAAAATCCACAGGAAAGTCGCCGGGAATGGCTGAAAATGATCTTCGAATACCATGCCGAATTCAATAAACGATCTGGTGATTTGCAGTTTTGGACACATGAAAACCACGCCATAGAGCTTTTCCGTCTTGAGATGATCGAGAGTCGAATGAAGTACATTCACGAGAATCCGGTCAGAGCGGGAATAGTCGAATGGTAAGCCCTTAAAATACTATCTAGAATTGCCTTTTACGCTGCCTCGCCGCGTCGCTGCGAGAGAAAAGGCCCTGACACTGCAGGAGATGAAAACCATTCCTTATTTTTACAAAAAAACAATCCATGAGAATTTCCAAGGCCCTATTTTTTTTCTTGATTTCGCTACTTGCTTTCTCCTGCGGCAAAAAAGAGGCGACTTGTGAATTGGATGAAGCTATACTGAACCAAGATGTCAACCTTAAAATCACACGTCTAGAAGATGAGTTCTTTGGTGCAAAGACAGCAGCCGATTACAAATTCTTGATGGAGAATCATCCCGAATTTGTCAAAGAATACTTGCAACTGGATCTCTATCCCAATCAGGATTCGCTGATCTCAGAACTCATTACCATCCACCAAGATTCCACAATGCGAACCTTGTATGATTCGGTCAAATTGGAATTTCAGGACTTTAGCAAAATCGAAAAAGAGCTCGAAAATGCCTTTAAAGCCATCAAATACAATTTCCCGGAATTTCAGATTCCGAAAGTTTACACCTTTGTTTCGGGCTTTAATTCAGATTTGATAGTCACGGAAGAGTTAATTGTGATCGGCCTGGATTACTTTCTACCGGCAACCCATACTTTTCAGCCCGACCAACCACGCTACTTGGCTGAGCGATATGAAGCCCCTTACATCGTACCCATGCTGGTAACGGTCATTTCCTCCCGCTTCAATACTACTGATCCGGAGGATAACACTTTGCTAGCGGAGATGATTTATTATGGTAAATCCTACCATTTTACTAAGGCGATTTTGCCATGCACCTCGGATCAATACATCATCGGTTATACTCCTGAGGAGATCGCCGAGTCCTTTGACAATGAAGAATACATCTGGGCGCATTTTGTGGAAAATGAATTGCTCTATGAGACAAATCCCTTTGAGCTCCGAAAATATGTAGGCGAAGCTCCCTTTACGGATGCGATCAGCACCAAAGCGCCGGGAAGATTGGGGCGATGGTTAGGCTGGAATATTGTAGAAGATTATGTGGTGAATAACGAGATCTCACTGCCCGACTTGATGGCGGAGGCTGATGCCGAGAAGATTTTTAGGCAGTCAGGATATCGACCTCGTCCCCCTGCCCGCTAGGGCTGGCATCAGGATCTAGGACATGGACTAATCTCGAGACAGCTAATTCTTTTGAAAAATAACTTTTAGCCAGTTTGCGACTATTTCTGCCCATTTCCTGAATTTTTTCTGGGCTATCAGCGAGTTCTTCAAGCTGTGCAAAAGCCTTATCAAGCTTGCTAGGCAGGCAGGATATTCCCAAATGATTGGCTTTCATTAAGTTATAAACCCAACCTTTATGGTTGATGATTACTGGCTTTCCGGCAGCAATGGCATCAAAGAATTTATTTGGGCTATTGGTCTTCAATACCGGAAGAGGAGCGAAGGAGATCCAGGCAAAATCTGCCAAAGACAACACCTCATTCACACTAGCCTTATTTCCAAAAGGAATGAAAATGACGTTTTCAAGCCCTTTTTCCTGAGCGATTTGCTCCAAATATTCGCGATGGCTTCCTGCTCCCATGATGAGAAATTGCCAGTTTTTATTTTGGTGAAAGGCTAATTCTGCCAAATCGATCAATTCTTCTACGGCATTCACTCTCCCCAACGCACCTGTATAGGCGATCGTAAAGCGCTCTTCTAACCCATACTTTTTAAGGATCGAACCAGATTTTGGAAGGGGTTGGAATTGCGCCAAATCTGAGAAATTTGGGATGAGATGAAGCGAACTTTGAGGGCTGATCGTTCGAAGATGATTGGCTATCCCAGGAGACAAAGCGACCAGGGATAGTGCATTTTGATAGATTTTTGCTTCAAGATTTTGAAGATATCTGATTAATAGCGGGTTTCGAATTGCCCCAACTTCTATGGGAGCCCTTGGCCAAAGGTCACGTACTTCAAAAATATAAGGAATCGCCAGTTTCTTCTTTGCCCAAAGACCAATTAATCCAGTCGTCAAGGGGGTGGAACTGATATACAATAAGTCCGGACGTTTGAGCTTTTTTAGTAAAAGCTTACTCTTTTTCACAAAATCAATAAATGCCCAAATTCGCTTCAAATAGATGAATTTCTGATCATATTTTACCGGTAGGTAATGCACCTTGATTCCCTCTATCCAGCGCTGATCATAGGTGGGATTATTCCCAGTTGTGATCAATTCTACGTCATGTCCCGCTTGAACAAGCCCTTTGGCAAGATGATAGGAGCGAACTGCTCCGCCTTCTTCTGGGGTTTTGAAGTATTGGTGAATGTAGATGATCCTCATAGCTCATTCAATTTGGCCCAATCTGCCAAAAGGAACAAATTATAGAGGATTAAAAAATGATGTTTGGCAGCTTGTTCAGGATTTTTTAATAGGGCTCGCATCTCTTGAGGCATCAATTCACCATGGGTATTTTCAAAATTCTTTAGCGTAGCAAAGACCCTTTTTGAAACCGGACCATCAATCGAAAGCCACTCTTCCAGTGGCAGCCCAAATCCAAATTTTTTGCGCTTTGCGATCCAACCTAAGTCCAAGTCTTCCAAACAGCTTTTGATCCAGACTTTACCTTTCAGGTCCTCCTCGTTTGTGACTTGATTCCAAAGGCTGATCATTCCAGCATCCAAATAAGGTGATCTACCTTCGATTCCGTGAGCCATAAGTGCATTGTCTTGAATCCGAAGCACATCTTGGACTAAATAATTTCGGCGGTCAAATTCCAAGGCATTTTTATAGGAGAACTCCTTTTCTGGAAACAGTCGCTCATAATCCCCAAAAAGGTCTTTCGGCACTGGCATCAATGAAGAAAAATTAATGAATGTCCTTCGAGAATCCGGATGAATAGCGCTGAAAAATTTCATCCATTGCCTGCTTAGCGGAAGTTTTTTTGCCAAAGTGTTTATTAAGAGTAGGGCTCCTTTTCTTTTCAGGTAAAAATCAAAAGCGGTATGTCGCTGGTAGCCTCCCCAAAGCTCATCTGCTCCTGAACCAGAAATTAAAACTTTTACCTCTTTTTTTGCGGCTTTGCCGATCATCCAAGTCAAGAATCCTGCAGAATCACCAACGGGCAAATCCACGCTAGCTAAGTACTCCTCCCAATTGGCCAGAAACTTCTCCTGATCAATGTTAATAAGATGATGATCTGCCGGAAACTGCTTTAAAAATTGCTTGGCAGCTCCACTATCTGAATATTTTTTTTGGTAGCGATCCTCAAGTTCGATAGTAAATACTGGAAGCTTAGAAGCTGATTGCTTGTACCAAATCGCATATAGCAAAGAACTATCAGCTCCGCCGCTGAGCTGAAGTCCCAAAGGAACGTCGGCATGAAACTGATTTCGGACTGCTGATTCTAGTCGGGTTTTGAATTCTTCCGCACTTGGAGTCACTTTATTTTCCTGGGGATTCCCGATAGAATTCCAGCGAAAGGTTGAATGCTGATAAATTGTACTCGATCGATCTGGCTTCCATTCTCGAATTCCTCTGAAAAAGGTTTTGCCTGGCAAAGGTGCTCTCAAGTAGAAATAATGGCTTAATTGCTCAGAATCCAAGGCCGAAGGTTTCAATTTTCGAATTCCTCGAGTATCAGAAGAGATGATCAAACGATCGGGATCTTGTGCATAGAAGAGTGGCTTTTCGCCTGTTTTATCTCGAGCTACCAAAATAGATTTTTCGATGGTGCTCCCAAGAATAAGCGAAAACATACCCTCAAGTTTGTCCAATCCCTTAATTCCAAATAGGCGAAGCCAGTGCATTAACACTTCGGTATCTGATTCTGTAATCAGATCTATACCCATTTTTTGAAGTTGCTTTCCGAGGTCTTTGTAATTATAGATCTCTCCATTCCATATCAAAAAATAGTCGCCGTCAGGTGACCAGAAGGGTTGATCCGCATCCACACGGGGGTCTATTATTTTCAATCGATTTACTCCAACCCAGATTCCAGGCCATGGACTGAAAGTCGCTTCTTGGTCTGGTCCACGATGTGCAGCGGGGGCCATTAGGTCTCCCATCGCAATTTTATTGGCGCCTTTGCCCCAAATCAGATGAATTCCGCACATGGCTACTTCGCTGGTTTTGGGCTGGATAGATTCTTTTTTTCAAAATATCTGCAGAAATGTGTAATCGTGCAGGATTCACATTTCGGTGTTCTGGCTAAACACACATAACGTCCGTGAAGGATTAACCAATGATGGGCTATGTGGACATACTGTTTTGGGATATGTCGAATGAGTTGTTTCTCTACTTCCAGTGGGGTTTTTGCAGTTTGAGTTACCAATCCAAGCCTTCTTGATACCCGAAATACGTGAGTATCTACGGCCATATTCGGTTGGTTCCAGACCACAGATGTGATCACGTTTGCTGTTTTTCGACCTACTCCCGGAAGTTTGATTAGTTCAGCTACTGTCGAAGGGACTTCACCTCCGAAATCTTCGATGAGCATTTTTCCAAGGCCAAGCAGGTGCTTGGTTTTATTATTTGGGTAAGAGACAGATCTGATATAGGGAAATAGCTCCTCAAAATTAGATGCGGCAAAATGTGCCGGAGTGGGAAAATCTCGAAATAATGCGGGTGTCACCTGATTAATCCGCTTATCCGTACATTGAGCTGACAAAACCACAGCTACTAGGAGTTGAAATGGACTTTCATACTGAAGTTCGGTCTCAGCAATAGGTTGATTTTCCGAAAAATGTTTAATAAATGCTTCGTATCGCTCTTTTTTAAGCATGAAATGAGATTTTTCCTAAATGAGTTGGGAAGATAAAGAAAATTTAAAAATTAGGTAAAAATGTTGCCAACAATAATTAGAATTTCAGTTTCCAGAGAAGACTATTGCCTAACTTGATTTTAAAAATCACCCAATGAAAACTCCTTTTTCGACCCTCATTCTTATTCTAAGCTTTATGACTGCTGCATTTTCACAAAATCGACCCCGTGAGCTGGGTATTCCATTTGGCATCCTTCCGACGGGAAAATTGAATTCGATTACCGATGTGGCTGGAGTTCAGGTGGGGCATTTCACAAAAATTGAAGGAGAAAATATCCGTACTGGAATCACTGCTATTCTAGCCCACGGAGGCAATCTTTTCCAGCAAAAAGTACCTGCTGCGATCTTTGTGGGAAATGGTTTTGGAAAATTGGCTGGGGTGACTCAAGTCCAAGAGCTGGGAAATCTAGAAAGTCCTATTATTCTAACCAATACGCTCAGCGTGGCAGCTGGAATAGAAGGAGTGGCTCGTTATTCTTTGGCACAGCCGGGTAATGAAAGCATTCAATCTGTAAATGCAATTGTTGGGGAGACCAATGATGGGTACTTGAATGATATCCGTGGAATGCATATTTCTCCACAAGAGGTGATCTCTACCATCGAATCTGCAAAATCGGGAGTAGTCGCAGAGGGAAATGTGGGAGCAGGTACAGGCACAGTTTGTTTTGGCTGGAAAGGTGGGATTGGGACTTCCTCAAGGAAGCTTCCTGAAAGCTTGGGAGGCTATACTATAGGGGTATTAGTTCAAACCAATTTTGGGGGAAACCTTCAGATAGCAGGGGTTCCAGTAGGTGAAAAACTGGGTAAATATCCTTTCCGAGATGCACTGGAAAAATCAGACGGGAGCTGCATGATCGTGATTGCTACAGATGCACCTGTTCTAGATCGGAATCTGGAGCGAATGGCCCAACGCGCGATGATGGGCTTGGCTAAAACAGGCGGAATCGCCTCTAATGGTTCGGGCGATTACGTGATTGCTTTCAGTACTGCGGAGGGGTTACGAATCGCCTATTCTGCCAAAAACGGGATCTTGGAAAAGACAGAAAGTCTCCGAAATGATGATATGACTTCCTTGTTTTTGGCGGTAATCGAGGCGACTGAGGAAGCGATAATCAACTCGCTGTTTGCTGCTGAAACTATGGAGGGTAAGGATGGAAGAGTAATAGAAAAGCTTCCAACTGATAAGGTTTTAGAATGGATAAATGGTCAGAAATAGCTCAGAATTTAATTTCGAAGGATAAATTTGGAGTGATTCCCATGAGAGGAATATTAGAAGTAGTGATGATTCTTTCTCTGTTATTTCGAGGGTTTTTTGGAGCGATTACTGACACTTTTGTGTCCAGAATATTCTCTCGGTTATAAAGATTGAAAATGCTAAGGGCAACGTTCGCTTTTGACTTTCCAAGATTTATAAAATACCTGGCGCTAAGATCCATTCGATGATAGGCTGGAAGTCTCCCGCCATTTCTTTCTGGGATATTTAACACCACGATTTCAGAGCCTTTGGAATTAGTAGCAGGTTGCCGATTCAAAATTTCCTCATAGACTGTATATGGCTTACCCGATCCATAGATCCAAGTTGCTGAAAATTCAAAATTTTGAACTGCATAGACTCCAAACCAATTAATCTCATGCCTTTGATCATGGTCTGCGTAGAAGGCGCGACCTAAATTAATTTTTGGGAACTGGTACTTTACCTCCGATAGCGTGTAAGAAATCCAAGATGAAAACTTTCCCAGATCCTTTTTCAACATCATTTCAATTCCTTTTGCAATGCCATCACCTGTAGTAAAGACCCTGTTATTATCTTCAAATTGGGTGATCAAACTTCCATTTCTAAACGCATACTCTGTCAACCCATTGAAGTTTTTCTGAAAGAGGTTTAAGGTAAAAAGTGTATTGTTTTGTGAGTATTCCAAACCCAACATGCCATGCCATGCTCGCTGAACAGGGACATTTTTTCCATTTGCCAAGATCCAAAAATCTCGGTTTCCCTCCAGGGCATTTTTGGTGTTCGATTGGTTGAGGTATTGATGATAAATTCCTGTGGCGCCTTTTAGCTGAAGGTTTGAATTGATCTTTTGCAGAAAAGAAAATCTGGGTTCAATATATAATTCACGCGTAGTGGATAAGTAATTCGTTCGAATACCAGGAGTGATAGTCAAAGAATTAGTTAGCGCGAAAGTGCCCTGAAAGTAATGTGCGAGCAAAAATTCATTTGACTCCACTTTATCGACCAAGGTGGAGTCATTTGCGACGTAATTCAGCTTGTTATCGTAAATGGAAGAAGAAATCCCGGATTCTAAAGTACTGGTATTACTTAGGATCCATTCATGGTCTACTTTGAAGGAGATATCCTGGATATTATTAAGTTGCTCTTGCTCTTCCACAGTTATAAAATCTCCCCACCTTTTAGAGGAAATCTCTGAATTCCCAATTTCCTGAAAGGTGCTTTCATAAAATGAATAAGAAGCAAGGGCCGAAGTATAGTGCTTAGTGTTCCATTGGCGAGAGAAATTCAAGGAACTTCCCACATTTCCCCAATTGATCAGTCCTATTTTGCGAGTTGAAACACTTAAGGTATCTCTGTATTGGACGAGGGAATTTTCAATATAATCCAAGGCATCATTGCTGTCATAAAAACTGAAGGATAGCTGATTTTTCGCACCAACTTTTGAAGAGATTTTGAAGTTGAGGTCTGAATAATAAAAGTTCGGCTTTAAATCAGTCTTAATAGTTCTTGATTTTGCTGCCAATGGAAATGGATTATTCTCCACAATACTGCTTTCAAAAACACTAAAGATGTTTTCAAACAATGAAGAGGACCAGATGTCAGTATAGGACCTTCTTGCTGAGAAGAATAACGTGGTCCCATTATCTGACAAAGGAATTTCCAAAGAGGTGTTGACGCTTAATAAATTAAAACCAAGAGAGCCTTTGGTTTCATTTCTGTTTCCATCTTTACCAGAAATGTCCACCACACTGGAAACGCGACCTCCGTATTTAGCGTCAAAACCTCCTTTAAATAAGCGCACGGATTGAATAGCATTTGGATTGAACGCACTGAAATACCCAAAAAAATGATCCACATGATAAACGGTAAACCCATCAAAAAGCACCAGATTTTGATTGGAAGTTCCTCCAGTGATACTCAACCCTGAAGACACCTCATTTGTAGCATTTACACCGGGCAAAAGTTGCAGGGATCTGAATACATCTACTTCACCAAGGGTTGGGGTTTGCCGCGCATTTATGGGATTGTAGGTTACCTTGCCGGCTTGCCCAGCCGTGCTGAAATGATCTATTTCTTGATCTGATAATACATATTCTTCTAGCTCAGTGAACTTTGCTTTCAAGCCAATATTTAATCTCTTGTACTGATTTTCATCCGTTATTTCTAAAACGGTATCCTGATAACCCAAATAGGAAACTCTGATTTTTTTGATTTGATCGGCATTAGAAATCAAAAAATAACCCTCTTCATTCGCCAAGAAACTTTTTTGATCTTCTTCAGTCCAAAGTGTGGCATAAGGAAGATTTTCACCCGTCTCAGCATCAGAAATCACTCCTTTGATCTCCAGTAAAGGACTTTGTACTTCCTTTGGTTTCTTCTTTATGATGATCGTTTTTCCATCGAGGAGTTCAAAAGTTAAATCTGTGTTTTCCAGAATTTTAATAAAGGAATCTTGCAAAGAGAGATCTTTCAAATTTGTGTTGACAGAAATCCCGCGGACATTTCGATCGCTAAAAGCAATCTTGAGCTTGTAATTTTTCCGAAGGGTTTGAAGAACTTCTTTCAAGGGAGCATTTTCAAAAGCTTCATTGATAATCACTGCTCCTGCACCGAGGCTTACTTTCGGTATAAAAATCACTAAAAACAGGATCAGACTGAGATGTTTTAGCATCTGGATTTGGTAGTTCAAATTGAAAATTCTTCGAATAGAAAATTCCAGCGGATACTTTTCCGCTGGAAAATTAGAGTTAATGCAATCCAAAATTTAGATGGATTTTCTTGTTGCTGGTTTAATTCAAGGTTTTAATTCGATGGTTTTTCCTTTGATTTCATAAGTCAATTCGAGCGGCTCGCAAACTAATTTAAGTGCCTTTTCAAGGTTCGTATTATCAAAATAGCCAGTGTATTTCAAAGTCTCGAATTCTTCAGGAAATGAGATTTCAACTTGATATTGTTTTTCCAAAGCTTCAATCACGTTTATGAAGTCCTCATCTTCAAAATAAAACTCTCCTCCAACCCAGCTCGGCTTTTCTATTGCGGATAGCTGATAGGGCGTAAATGTTTCGCTTTTCAAGATCACTGCATCTCCTGGCATCAACAGTATTTCTTCACCTGAGTTAATTGATGCCACTGAAACTTTACCGGTAAAACAGGCTACTTCATAGGTGTCCTCTCGGGAATAAATCGTAAAACTTGTCCCCAAAACTTTTGTGGAGCCCAGTTTAGATAGGACTGTGAATTGTTCTCCTTTTTCTACCTCAAAATATCCCTCGCCACTGAAAGTCAAGCTTCGATTGAATATCCAAGTGATTTGATTGTATTCGACTTTTGAATTTTCTTTCATTTTAATCACCGAAAGATCTGGCAATTCTACCCTTGTTAATCCAGAGTCACCTGACTCGATGTTTACTTCTGCCAATTGGTATGCTGTAAATGATGCTAGCACAAAGACAATAAAAGCAGCGGCTATTTTAACCCAACTAGCGGATATGAATTTTACCTCAGCTGTTGGATTGATAGGGATAATCTTGGAATCATGAGGTAATGCATCATCGAGCATGCTCATCATTTTAGATACTTCGCTAGCTGAAGGAGATTCATTTGTAGGATAGCTAGCTAGCTTTTCCTTTATTTTTTGATCGAATTTTTCCATTAGTCCTTAATAAACGTTTTCATCCAGTGCGCGCTTTAATTTCGCTCTAGCCATAGACAGATTTGATTTTGAAGTCCCTTCGGATATCCCAAGTTGCGCAGCAATCTCATGATGTTTATAGCCTTCCACCACATACAAATTGAAGACGAGCTGATAAGATGGGGCGAGGTTTTGGACTAGCTTCATGATTTCCTCTGCCGAAAGTGAATCCAATATATTTTCGTCCTTTGAACTGATTTCTCTTACCTCATCTATATCTTCTTGATGGTAGTGTTTTTTGTTTTTCCGAAAATGATCTATCGCAGTATTTACAAAAATCCTACTCATCCAAGCTTTGATTTCCAGATCAGGATTGAATAAATCTATTTTTGAAAAAACCTTCAGAAATCCATCATTTAAGATCTCTTCAGCTTCTGCCCTAGAATTAGAATATCGAAGGCAAATACTCATGGCATAGCCATAAAACAACTTGTAAAATGCCGCTTGGGCATTTCGTTCATTGGATTTACATCCCTTGACCAGCTGTTCTATTTTTTCTATCATGCTAATTTTTAAAGGAAGGCCAGGAATCTTTCAATTCCCGGCCAACAACCTAATCTAAAAATAACCTAGTCTTTGTCTTTATCCATTCCGCAGGTCTTTAATTCAATAAAGACTCCTGCTGCATCAAATATTAGCACGCCGACCTCTTTTACCAAGACATGAATTTCTACTACCTCTTTTCTAGTACCCTTTCGAGCTCTTAAGATTTCATTATCGGGATATTTCTCCTGGATGTATGAAGTAATACTTGCTGGAAGGTCGGCAATTTCAATCTTTTGAAAATTAGCACAGTTCATTACAGGTCTCTCTCTTAATTTGACAAAAGTCCCTGAGGCATCAAAGACAACGATTCCCACTTCTTTCACTAAGACATGGTATTGGTTCAGTTCCTCTCGCTCTATGAAGATAATCTTCAGAATCTCATGATCAGGATATTTCTCTTCTAAATAGGAAGCCGCTTTAGTTGGTAAATCTTTCAATTCTAAAACCGTTGGTTTTGGATGTTTTTCATCAAATTTTCCATGAGCACCGCCAAAACCTCCTCTTTTCCGATGCTTTCCTTTACAGTCAACTTCTGCTCCGTCTTCTCCGAAGGCTAGTACTCTTCCATTTTCAGAAAATACGATATTCATTTGATTGGTAAGGTTAGCCTCATAGGAGACTTCCTTTCCATTCGTAATCCGAAAGGCAGAAGTGATCACTTCCCCGTCATAATTGGTCAAGATAAATGTTGCTGCAGTTTGGGGCAGTTCGGCTTCGACAATTTCGGTGACAGACAAATCGTCTCCAGGCAACACATCATCCTGCTGGCATCCACTGATAATTCCCATACAAATGGAAGCGATTAAAATTTTCTTAAGCATGTCGTTGTTAGTTTTCGTGAAACATAATTTTTGTGATTCAAAGCCAATACGGAGTCTGCCTATGAAACCGTTGGTAGCCGATGAAAATATTTCTCAAGAGCAGCTGAACTCTTCAAATCGATTCCTGTGATTCTAAAGCTTTCAAGCTCCTTAGCTATGCGTTTCGTATTTTGAATCATGAATACAGAAAAAAATAAAGAATCGGCCATCGCTTTTTATAAATTAGCCTACCAGGGTAATCCCCGAAAAGCGGTTGAATTGTATGTGGGCCCAGCGTACATTCAACATAATCCCGCTGTAGCTAACGGCACCGATGGATTCATTGATTACTTCGAACGAATGCAAGTCGAATATCCTGAGAAGTCGATCGAATTTGTCCGGGTCATTTCAGAGGCTGATTTGGTTGCCTTGCATACACATCAGACTTGGCCTGGAGATGACCAATACGTGACTATGGATTTTTTTCGCTTTGATGAAAATGGAAAAATCGTAGAGCACTGGGATGCGATTCAACAGATTCCAAAATCTTCTGAAAATCCCAATACCATGTATTAAATTTAAAGATGAATAAAGTCAACCTCAACGAAAAATTCGATCTGATCAAGGAGCATTGGTCTCCAAAAATAATTGGAGAGCTGAATGGTCAGGATGTCAAACTAGCTAAAGTAAAAGGTGAATTTGTCTGGCATGATCATAAAGGGGAAGATGAGCTTTTCCTTATTTTTAAAGGAACTCTCCGAATTGAGTTTCGCGATCGAAGTGTAACTCTGAATGAGGGGGAAATGCTAATCATCCCTAGAGGCGTTGAACATTACCCAATCGCCGAGGAGGAAGTTTGGCTTTTGCTTTTCGAGCCTCAAAGTACCAAGCATACTGGAGATGTAATGACTGAGCGAACCGTTGAAAAATTTGAAAAGATTTAATTTTCCAGACTATTATGAAAAAATCAACTTCGCTTTTTGTTTTCCTTCTGCTCATCCTTTTTTCGTCTTGTTTGCCAGAAAAAAGAAAAATTACCTTTGACCTAGAGGAGCTTTCTATTTCAACTATTCATGAGAAATATGCTTCTGGCGAATTGACGGCCGTTGCCTTAGTGGAAGCTTATCTTGCTCGCATCGATTCTGTCAATCCAAAAATCAATGCCCTAACAACCATCAATCCGAAGGCCTTGGAAATCGCCAAAGCGCTGGATTCGGAATACAAGAAAACCGGAATTCTCCGTCCGCTTCATGGAATTCCCATGATTGTCAAGGACAATATCAATACGATTGGCATGCCGACCACCGCTGGTTCGCTGGCTTTGGCAGATTTTTATCCGGAGACGGATGCGTTTGTAATTAGTCAATTGGAGGAAGCTGGAGTAATTATCCTTGCCAAATCGAATATGGCCGAATGGGCTTTTTCTCCCATGCATTCGGAAAGTTCTACTGCAGGCATCACACGGAATCCATATAATCTAGATTATGTGCCTGCAGGTTCGAGTGGAGGTACAGGTGCTGCAGTAGCAGCAAATCTAGGAACGATTGGACTGGGAACAGATACGGGGAATTCCATCCGCGGCCCATCTTCTCATAATGCCTTGGTTGGTTTTCGAAGTACGCTTGGACTGGTCAGTCGAGAGGGAATTGTCCCTCTTTACCTGCGAAATGACGTAGTCGGACCAATGGTCAAAAGTGTCGAAGATGCAACTCGTGTCCTTCAGGTCATGGTTGGAATTGATCCAAAAGATCCATTAACCGCCTATTCAGAAGGAAAAACAGAAAATAATTATGTCCAATATCTGAATAAAGATGGACTGAAAGGTGCTCGAATTGGAGTATTCCGCACGCTGAGTGAAAATGATCCCGATCCGGAGATTTCTGCGCTTTTCAACCAAGCCTTGAAAGATATGGAGCGCCTAGGAGCAGTTATTGTAGATTCCGTTGCCGTTCCAAATTTTGATGAGTTGAGACAGGATCAATGGTGCCCTACCTTCCGGACTGACCTAGAAGACTTCCTTCAAACTTATGTGAAGCGGGATACCATGAGCACATTTGAGGATGTACTTCGAGTGGGCACAAAGTCAGAGTACACTCGCCAGCGTATAGCATCTTTAGACGGAAATACCCAACGAAGAGGTAATCCTGAAATCCCTTGTGGAAATGCTTACGAGGATGAACGCAGAGTTGCTTTTCGCGAAGCCATCGAGAAAACCATGGATTCACTTCAAGTGGATGTTTTGGTTTATCCCTCTTGGAATAATCGCCCTGCGCTTATCGAGCGATTCGAAGAAGAATATCGAGGTGATAATTCGCAGATCATTGCACCGGCTACTGGTCAGCCTGCCTTTACTGTTCCTATGGGTTTCAGCACTGGAAATCTTCCAGCAGGTCTACAGTTTCTTGGAAGAATGTATGCTGAGCCTACTTTGATCAAGCTGACCTATAGCTACGAGCAGGGGACGAAGCATCGGAAAGCTCCAAAATTATAAACAGATGAAGAAGCTATCAGCTATTTTGATCCTTTTTAGTTTTTTGTTTTTTGGAGCCAATTCCAAAAGTCCAGTGGAGGTAGAAATGATCACCAATTATGGAAAAATCGTGCTTCGCCTGTACGATGAGACACCACTTCACCGTGATAATTTCATCAAGTTGGTAGATCAGGGCACTTATGACAGCCTACTTTTTCACCGGGTGATCAAAGGATTTATGATTCAAGCTGGAGATACTAAAAGTAAAAATGCCAGCGACACAGTCGCCCTCGGAGGATCCGATTTGAATTATCAGGTTCCAGCAGAAATTCATCCCAATCTTTTTCACAAGAAAGGAGTTTTGGCGGCTGCTCGTACTGGAAATGCTGCCCGAGCATCGAGTAGCACTCAATTTTACATTGTGCAGGGAATCATCCATACCGATAGCTCGCTGGATCATAATCAGGGCCGAATCAATAAAATGCTCGCTCGACATTATGCTGTAAATGATCCGGATTTAAAACCTCTTTTGGATTCTCTTGAAAGTGTACGGACAAAAAAAGATAGCCTTCAAATCAAAATGCTGAATGATAGCCTGCAAGTTATTGTAGATGGCTATGATAAGTTTGATGCCTACAAAATTCCAGAATCGCATCGGCAAGTCTATAAGGAAATCGGAGGAACGCCTCACTTGGATCAAAACTATACGATTTATGGAGAGGTGATTTCTGGTTTGGAGGTGGTGGATGCAATTGCAGCAGTGGAAACAAAAAAGCCAGATCGGCCAATCACTGAAGTTCGAATCTTGAGTATGCGGCTGATTTCTAGATAAATTGGCTAAATTAATAGGCTAAACCCACCACCTATGAAATCGATTTTCCCACTTTTTGTGATCTTTCTTTTTGCTTTTGCCTGTCAAGAAAAGGAGGCTGAAGAATCAAATTCTACCTATCCCAATATCGTTTTCATCTTTACAGATGATTTGGGATACGGTGATATTGGGGCCTTTGGTGCTACGGATATCAAGACTCCTAACATAGACAGAATAGCAAATGAAGGCATCAAATTTACATCCTTTTTGTCTGCCTCACCGGTTTGCAGTCCATCGCGAGCAGGACTTTTGACCGGAAGAATGCCTCAGCGGATGGGGATTAATGCTGTGTTTTTTCCGGACAGTTTTACGGGGATGGACCCCGAAGAAATCACTTTCGCAGAAATCCTCAAAGAGAAAGGCTACCAAACAGCAGCAGTTGGCAAATGGCACCTCGGCCATATGGAGCGATTCCTTCCCCTCAACCAAGGTTTTGATCAGTATTTTGGAATTCCTTATTCCAATGACATGAGATCTGTGGTTTACATGAGGGGTAATGAGGTCGAAGAGTTTGAGGTAGATCAAACCTACACCACTCAGAAATATACAGAGGAGGCGCTATCTTTTATAGATCAAGCTTCGGACTCACCTTTTTTACTTTATGTCGCCCACAATCAGCCACATGTGCCGATCTATGCCTCGCCGGATTTTCAAGGTATATCCAATCGAGGCCTTTATGGAGATGTGATCCAGGAGATTGACTGGAGCGTGGGACAGATCTTAAAGAAATTGGAAGAAAAAGGAATTCTTGAAAATACACTGATTGTCTTTTCTTCAGATAATGGACCCTGGCTAGTGATGGAAGATCATGGGGGATCTGCTGGCGAGCTTCGAGAAGGAAAGCAATTTACATTTGAAGGCGGAGTTCGAGTTCCAACCGTTGCGATGTGGAAAGGTAAAATCGAAGCTGGTCAAGTCTATGAAGAAATGGCCACCCAAATGGACTGGTTTCCTACATTTTGTAAAATTGTGGGAGCAGAAATTCCAACCGATCGGGAGATTGATGGGAAAGATCTGTCTGCGGTACTCTTTGAAAATGGAAATCGAGAAGAAGACACTTTTCTATACTACATGCTCTCGGATCAGCGGGGTTACCGTGAAGGGGATTGGAAGATCAAGCGACCTTACCAAGGATATGAAGGGAGCGGAGGGATGAAAGCGGTTGCCGCTCACGACACCTTACTTTTTAATCTTAAGAATGATCCGGGCGAAACCACTAATCTGGCTAAAGAAAATCCTGAAAAACTTGCTCAAATGATGCGGGCGATGGATTTGGCTGTAAAACAGCTGGGACCTCTTCCTCCAAGTAAGGTGGTGGGAACGGCTCAAGATAACAGCCATTTTGAGTACTTGGACAAGAAGCATCAAGGACTGGGAAATAAATAATTTCCAATTTTCTTTCCACAAAATGAAGCATAAAAAAAGGCAGTGAATACTGCCTTTTAATAGTTCCTCCTCTTAATTTTCGGGATACCAATTTCTAAGTCTCACTTCCACTCCTGGCGAAGTTGAATTGACAGTTGATTTGAATTTTTCTACATCTGCAAGACCCTCCCCACCTCTAAAATGGTAAGGATAAACGATGGTAGGTTTAAACTCCGACACCGCATCTGCAGCTTGGTCGACATCCATAGTGTAGGGTAGATTCATACAAATGAAAGCCACATCGATTCCATTTAAAGCTCTCATCTCAGGAATGTCTTCGGTGTCTCCGGATAGGTATAGTTTCTTTCCACCAAGCTCAAGGATGTAGCCGTTTCCTCTTCCTTTGGGATGTCTGCTATCCTCAGTTTCTGGAAGATTATACATAGGAATCGCAGAGATAGTAATCCCAGAAATAGATTCCGTTTGCCCATTATTCATGATTTGTATTGCCTTTCCTGATCCTTCCGGAAGTTTTTCTGACACGGCTTTTGGGGCAATAATAATTGCATTGCTCAGATCTAATCCGTCAAGAGTTTCTTGACTATGATGATCGCCATGAATATCTGTGATCAATATTAGATCAGGCTTTTTTTGACCCTCGAAAACTGATGCTCCTCCATAGGGATCAACATAAATGGTTTTTCCCTGAAATTCCAGTACCACCGTACCATGTAAGATCGGGGTTACTTTAATGTCTCCAGAGGATGTGGGGATCAAATCCTGCCCAAAAGAAGCGATCGGATTTAATAAAATTAGAAGTATAAGTAGTTTTTTCATTTTCGAATAGTTACTCAGCTAACCTTCATTGGGCCAACTTGTTTGAAGAATTGAATTCTTCAAATTACAGAATTAAGATTATTTCAAGAAGCCACGAGTTATTTTAGTAATTTAAAAAGCCTAAAGAAGAATTAAAATTCTATTTCTTTTCGTCTAGCCTAAAACCACCTCAATATGAAAAATATATTCACCCTTTTCGTTCTATTGCTTTTTTCTGTTTCTTACGGGTACTCGCAGTCAGTAAAGGAGCTACAAAAATCCACCTTGGAACTTGTTGCGACGTTTGATGAAGACCTTAAGAAGGAAGCAATGCTTTCTATGCAGGATTCCATGCGGAGCAAATGGACTAATCTACCGATCGGATTGGCTCCAAGGACAGGAGCACAATTTGGAGATTTTTCTGAAGAGAGCAAGTTGAAATTTCACCGCTTACTTACCACCATGTTTAGCTCACAGGGATACCTGAAGACCTTTGCGATCATGCAGCTCGATGATATTCTCCATGAAATCTTTGAGATCGGTTTTCAGCGAGGCGAGGTAAATGAAAATACAATCAAAATGGTCCGAGGACTGGATTGGGATTATGGCAATTACTTTTTTGCAGTTTGGGGAGATCCTGCAGAAGATGCAGTTTGGGGATTGAAATTCGAAGGGCATCACCTTTCGATCAATCTTTCTGTTGCAGGAGAGGATTTTTCTATGACACCCTTATTTATGGGGACAGATCCAGCGGAAGTGGAAGTCACTCAATATTCTGGCCTGAGACCTCTGAGCAAGGAAGAGGATTATGGATTTTGGCTTGTCAATTTGCTTTCAGATGAGCAGAAAAGTAAAGCCGTTCTCAGTCAAAAAGTCCCGGGAGATATTTTGACAGCACCGGGAACAGCCGAGCGATTGAGCGAATATTGGGGAATCAAGGCCTCTGAATTGGATAAAAATCAAGAAAAAATACTCCATCATATCATCGAGGAGTATATCGGTAATCTAGAACATGAGAAGGCAGACCTGTATATGGCGATGCTACATGAAACTCCAAAAGATCAAGTCTACTTTGCCTGGATTGGCGCGCTCGAACCTCGAAAGGCACATTATTATTTAATCCATACTCCGGATTTTATTATCGAATATGACAATGTTGGTTTTATGAATAATGGAAATCACATCCATGCGATCTGGCGCGAAAAGAACAATGATTTTGGAGTCGATATCTTGAAAAAGCATCGAATTGATCATGAGCATAAGTAGTCCAGAAATTGGGCTGATGCTGGTTTTTCAGCAGGTTAAAAAGTAAGTTCGAAACGTGCTTTCCTTATTCTAGTGTTTCCCATTTCAATTTTGCACGTCTAACCAAACCGATTGCGGTATTCACTCGGAGTAACACCCAATATTTTTTTTACATAACGAGTAAAAAATGACCGACTGGAAAATCCCATTTCATCAGAAATCTCTGCGATGTTCAGTTTTCCATTTTGTAGTAGCAGTGCAATTCGTTCTTTAGCAAATCGTTGAATCCATTCGGAAGCGGTGATGCCAGAGTTTTGTTTGGAGATAGCATTTAGATATTTAGCCGTTATGTTCAACTGATTGGCATAAAATTGAACTTCACGCTCGTTCATACAATGATCCTGCACCAATTGCCTAAACCTTTCATACAAGGTTCCAGTTTGTAAACTCCGTTTTCTGCGTTCATATTCATTTACGAATGTGTGCCACATTTCCAGTATGAAAAGTCGCATTTGTAGTCTTAAAGCCTCTTCATAAAAATGATGTTCCTTGTCCAGAAATTTTGCGTTCAACAATTGGAAATTGGATAAAACACGTTGCCTGTCATTCTTATCATTCAGTTGTTTGACAGGATATTGACGGGAATGTAAGGCTGCATCTATGCCCCAGTTTTGGTCTGGGATGTTAGCGTTTAAAAATTGATTTTCTACTAGCAGAACTGTTGCGCTAAAACCTTTTGAAAATTCCAAGTCGGTCAACTTACTTTTAGCAAACCAAAATAAAAATTCACCGCTTTTGCATCTCTGCTCCATATCGTTGAATACGAAATCAACTCCGCCTCGATGACAAATTAAATGCGTGTGGTAATTTGCCTGGAAGTCCTTTGGGAAATCATCTTTTTTGGAGACTTTCAGCATGATTATCCGTTCAGGCTTATCTAATTTTTCATTTTCTGGAGTCATCCTTTAAGATAAGTGATATTTGACATTAATGAGGTAATTAGTGTAACAAATGAAACAAATTCATGATATAGTTTTGTGTTCTAAGCAACTGAACTAGTAATGAAACTCACCTCTTGTACTGTGAAAACCCTGATGGTACTACTAATCGTTTTTCTATTCGGTTTTAATGCGATAGCGCAAGAAAAAACAGAACAGTTTCTTGATGATTTTAGAGGAACAGCAAGCCTTACTCAAAATGGAATTTCGTTAGTTCCCTCTTTTTCTTTGGGAGATCCGGCCCTTTTATTTGATTTAAAATTTACCAAGGGGAAATTAAGTTTTGAACCCGATATGCGCTTTGCATTGGAAGGCAAGCCATGGTCTTTTATTTTTTGGTTTCGGTATAAGGCGATAGAAAATAAACGGTTTTCATTGCGTCTTGGAGCACACCCTGCCTTGAACTTTAGGACGGTTAATATTATTAGAAATAATAAACCCGAGGAACTTTTGGAAGCACGGCGGTACCTTGCCGCTGAGGTGGCTCCTACCTATAAGATTTCGGACAATATAGGGATCGGTGCATATTACCTATACGGCCATGGCTTTGATGAAGGAGTAAAAAACACCCACTTTATGGTATTGAATTCATACTTCAACAACCTTCATATTTCCGATAAATTATATTTTAATATATCGCCCCAAGCCTATTATTTGCTTACGGACGATTTAAAAGGTTTTTATTTTGTGGGCTTTGTCTCCTTGATAAAAAAAGATTTTCCCATTTCCATTTCAGCTATTCTCAATAAGGCTATCGATACAGAGATAGTACCTGAAGATGATTTCACATGGAATATTTCTTTGGTATACAGCTTTGGTGGTGCCAATAGGCGAATGCTAAAACAAAAAATTTTATGACATTTAAAATCTTTAATTTATAGAAATGGACCAGGCACAAAATCAAGAAAACAGTTCACTTCCAGCGGATAGGGACATATTTGAGCGGTTATTAAATGGTGAAATCATTCCGCCCAGCGACCCCCAAGCCTATAGAATGATTGAGGCTTCATATGACACAAAAAATTTGCTCATGCAGATGAACAATGCAAGCGATCCGAAAGAAATTCGAGATTTGCTGAGCCAAATTACAGGAAACCAAATTGACGAAAGTGTTACTGTTTTTACACCCTTATATATCAATTATGGGAAGCATACGAAAATTGGTAAAAACGTTTTCATCAACTTCGATTGTACCTTTTTGGACCTTGGCGGTATTACCATCGAAGATGGCGTATTGATAGCGCCCAAAGTCAGCTTGCTTTCTGAGGGCCACCCTATTTCTCCAAATCAAAGACATTCGCTTGTTCCAAAACCTATTCATATTAAAAAGAATGTATGGATTGGTGCCAATGCCACCATTTTACAGGGAGTCACCATTGGTGAAAACTCGGTTGTTGCCGCTGGCTCAGTTGTTTCAAATGATGTCCCCGACAATGTGGTCGTAGGAGGTATTCCTGCAAGAATTATTAAAACAATTCAGTAAAGAACAGTACTATGAAAACAATGACTTTCTTAGTAAAGAGCATTTTCCTTTTACAATTGCTTGCCTGTTTTCAGGAAAATACGATTAAACCGAATGAACAGCGAAATGAAAAAACGGACAAAATGAAAATCACTGTAGGAACATCTACTTTTTCAGCGACCCTCCAAAGCAATGCCACAGCAAATGCTTTTAGGGAAAGCTTACCTATTACGCTTACGATGAGTGAATTGAACAACAATGAAAAATATGCTGATTTAGAGGGGAGTCTACCCACCAATGCTTCTAATCCGGGAACTATCCAAAATGGCGATTTGATGCTGTATGGCTCAAGTACTTTGATGCTGTTCTACAAATCGTTTTCCACCTCTTATCGGTACACAAAGATTGGACGCATCGATGATCCCAAAGGACTTGAAGAAGCCTTAGGCACTGGTGATGTTAGTATTACGTTTGATAACAATTAGAATAATAAGGAAGAAATGTTAGAACTAGACCCAATTTGATTAACTGAAAACGAACATAAAATGAAAATAACACAACTATTATTTCTCCTATTGGGGTTACAGGTATCCCAAATTACATTTGGTCAATCCACAAATCCTGTAATTTCTCGTTTTCCTGAAGGGACCATCTTACATGGTAATATTGCCTACAATAATGACACCTTGGTAAAGCACCTGTTGGATATCTATTTACCGCCCAATATAAAGGGGAAGGTTCCCTTGATCATATTTATTCACGGAGGTGGGTGGATCAGCAACGACAAGTATGCCGATATCGGCTACATGAAAAATACGGTGGCAGAAATCATTAAAAGTGGGTATGCGATAGCTTCCATAGATTACCGATTTGCAACGCAGGCCATTTTTCCGGCTCAGATTCAGGACTGCAATAGCGCAGTTTCCTACTTATACGATCATGCTGAAACGTATGGCTTTGATAAAGAACGATTCGCTTTAATGGGTTTTTCCGCAGGAGGACATTTGGCTTCATTGCAGGGTCTATCAAACAATAACCAAATTGCTGACTTCTTTATGCCCAACACTTCCCGAGATTTTTCCTTTAAAGCGGTTGTGGATTTTTATGGGCCATCGGAATTGACTTCACTGAAAAGTAGCGAAGATCCTAAAGCGCCTGAGGCCATCCTATTAGGAGCAACACCCGTAGCGCGACCGGATCTGTCGAAAATAGCAAGTCCCGTGACCTATGTTGACAAAAATGATCCGCCTTTTTTGATTATTCATGGAGGGAATGATGAGATAGTTTGGAATAGGCAATCGAAACTTCTAAGCGGTTGGTTGACAGCTACTGAGGTAGAGAATGAGTTAATTATCGTCCCAGATGCGCCCCACTTTGGTAACATGTTCGATGTAGAAGATATTCGCACAAAAGTTATGGTGTTTCTGGAAAGACATCTGAAGTGATGGGTGAATATTCTTCGGTCAATAAACTAGACAATAACCCAAGGAGGTACTCATGCAAAAATCATCAAGAAAACTTAAGACAAATAAAATGAGAACAATACAGACACTTGCAGTTGCCCTACTACTATTGATAGGACAAGGCTGCAACACAAAAGTTGAAAAACAAGAAAACATGGAATCGGCTCCTTCTGAAGAAGCAATTTTTCCTATGGGCGAATTGGGGGCTGCTACAAATTTCACAGGCAATGCTTACAATTTTGGCTTAGTCGAAAATGATTCTATCTACAACACACTTGTGGGAAATGTCTATTTCGAAAAAAGTGCAAGATCCAATTGGCACTCTCATCCAAGCGGGCAAATTCTAATTGTACTTAATGGTGAAGGGTATCATCAACTGGAGGGACAGCTAAGACAATTGATGAAAAAAGGTGAAGTCATCAAAGTTCCGGCAAATACAAGGCACTGGCACGGCGCAACTGAAGAAAACAGTCTTACGCAAATGTACATTCTACCAAAAAAAGAAAATGGATTCGTTACCTGGCTTGAGCCAGTGACGGATGAGCAGTATAAATCTAACAAGTAATAGAAATGGAAATTATCAGATTAGGGTCTCAACCATCAGTTAAAGGCCCAGAAGATTGGTTCACAGGGCCTGTTCGCATCAACTATTTATATCAACCAAATGGACACCGATGTGCTGGTGCAGCGGAGGTAACATTTGAAGCTGGTGCAAGAACTGCCTGGCACACACATCCTCTTGGTCAAACGTTAATTGTATTGTCTGGAATTGGCTTAGTCCAACGTGAGGGCGGTGCTATTGAGGAAATCCGACCAGGTGATATTGTCTGGTTTGCTCCGGAAGAAAAGCATTGGCATGGAGCATCGGCAACACTAGCAATGACTCATATCGCCACGCAAGAGGAGCTGAACGGAAAAGTAGTGGACTGGATGGAGAAGGTAACAGACGAAGTCTATCACGCTAAATAAATCCCCCCTCCTAGGGTAAGGCACTATTGAATTTTTTATCTTTTAATCCACTGCATGAAACTTACAGCAGGAGTGACAGAAATAGGAGAACTAAAGACCATTCGATTAGACTTCTCTGGAAACGTCACTCAGGCAGGGATGTATATCTTAGTTCTGGACACTGAGAATTATTTAGCCCCAAAGATGGTCCGTTTGGTCTTTGAATGATTTTCCATCCGGTATTTCCCGGTGAATTGAAAATTTAATTTGGTAAAAGAACTTGGGGGCGCCTGATCTACAAATTGTAGGTCGGGTTTCTCCAAGTTTTTCTTTTTAAAAGTAATTGTGGTGAAAAGCGATTTTGGAGGAACAGGTAATTATAGACTCAGAACCTCGACGTACTGATTTGAAACTGGTAAATAGAGTGAATCAATCCTCTCAGAAGGTTTAATGAATTCTATTAGATAATCTAGCCTAGTTACTCCCGTACGGCTGTGGGAACTACGCTCTGGCCAAGATTCTACATTCATTAGAGACCATTGGTCGAATGTTTAGATTAATCCTTTGTTAAGCCTCTGCGTTTCTTCATTCGCTGTCGAAAACTCTGAAATTTGTAAATTCTATATTCTTTCAATGGCCATCTGTCTCGTGAGTATAAATCATAAAAAGCATATCCAATTGCCCTATAAAACTCCTTAAATGAACTCCATACATTAGGAACTGGATAATAATGTATGGATTCAAGTACTGCAACATCAAACAAAATTTCTCTTTCCAAGTCAAGTGGATTTTTCAAAATTCTATCCAGATAAACAGGCTGAGGAAAGTTGCCTTTTTTGGAATAAAGCGACCATTCTACCGATGGGAATTTTATAATCAATAAGGAAGGGACATATTGAATTTTTTGTTTGGCCCTTGCTATCAGCCTCAAATAATATTCATCCACTCCTGCTTCAATCGTATCCGGGTCAGGCCAAAGTCCTACAATTTCTATCATTTCTTTGCGGTGAAGCCAGGAAGATGGAGGGATATGATAATTGTTTTCGAATGTCCTCCCTTTAACTAATGGTCCTCCCAAAACTGACAATGCTCCGTTTTGAATTACCATGACTGAAAGACAATAAACAAGGTCGGCGTTTTGGCTTACCAAGGCATTTCGTAAAGTACTGAGATGTTGAGGCATCCAAAGGTCATCGTGCCCATGGTATGCGATAAATTTTCCTTTGGCTTGTTTTAAACCTTCATTATTTGGTCCGGACTGGGAACCGATATTTTCGGGTAGATTGAACCAGCGGATTCTTCGATCTCCAAAACTTTTGACAATATCTTCAGAATGATCGGTACACGTATCGCCTACGACTAGAATTTCGAAGTCTTGAAACTCTTGATTGAGAATGCTTCGAATTGCACATTTGAGAGTGACAGGGCTGTGGAAGGTAGCGATGATTACACTGATCTCGGGATGCTCAGTATTTTCAGAAATTGGCTCAGAGATCACTTCCATTCTAGTCCTCAAGACCGAAATTAAAAGGGATTAAATCATTCTTCAAAGGAAGCCGAAACTTGTCAGGATTGTTGCGATCATATTCTTTGGTAGGGATGTTAAAATAGGTTGCGTCGGTGGTTCCCAAATTTTGGACAGCATGAAACACTCCTTTTGGGATTATTATTAATGCTCGGTTTCGCTCAGAAATAGTTACTGACACCAGATTTTTAAAAGTAAAAGAGTCAGGTCTGTTGTCAAAAAAGACCCAACGCTGTACTCCTCCAATTACGAAAATGCGGTCGTCTTGTAATTCATGAATCACCCAGCCTTTGATGACTTTTGGTCTCATCAGAAGAAAATAAGCATAGGCCATAGGTTCATCTGAAATTCCCCAAGTTGGCCTGTATATTTCTACTAATTCCCCTCGTTCATCCTCAATTGCAGGAGTACGATGGACGATCAGGCCATTTATTTTTTCCATCAAAACATTACCGTCTTCAGAAATCCATTGAGGATCTTTTTTTGCAATAGTAAAAGCTTTGTTAGTAGCGTGTATTTCCATTTTTTGTAAAAATTAAATCGACCCAAATATTAATTAGTATCGCTGAAGTCGTAAGGAATTAAGTCGTTTTGAACTGGTAATCTGAATTTATCCGGGCTTTCCCTGTCGTAGGCTTTTGTGGGAAGATTAATAAACATGGTGTCTTGAGCTCCGACGTTTTTTACTGCATGGAAGACTCCTTTTGGTATTATAATCAATGCCCTGTTTCGCTCCGAAAAGGTGAACTTGACAATGTTTTTATAAGTCGGGGATTCAGGTCGGCTATCGAAAAAAGCCCAGTTTTGGGTGCCTTGAAAAACGAAGATCCTATCATCCTGGAATTTGTGAACCACCCAGCCTTTTATTACTCCCGGCCTGAGTGTTGGTGTGTCGTGAAGTCCTTGATGTGAATCAAAGACATGTTGTATAAAAGATGGTAGTAGGTCTACCGTAATCGCTGAGTAAGCGGAGGTTACAAACCACCTCTCGGTGCTTTTTTGGTAACGA
>Ga0136655_1000220_pt1 | contig 25699 bp, 28 predicted proteins | sample CPBDNA_2_FD_94863 | JGI IMG/M metagenome (GOLD analysis project Ga0136655, IMG submission 94863) | Freshwater to marine salinity gradient microbial communities from Chesapeake Bay, USA - CPBay_Spr_15_0.8_DNA (version 2) | ecosystem: Environmental > Aquatic > Marine > Coastal | place: USA... | reverse complement strand
AATTAATAATTTATTAATAACAGAAAAAAGTTATAAAGAAAGTATAGATATGAATAATCCATATAACGAATTAAAACGCCTCGAAAAAATGGAAAAATCCATGAAAGAAATTGTAAAAAGAATAGATAGATTATATATTATAGCTTTATCGAGAAAATCAACCAATTAATTCTTTCTAAATTCCAATAAATCCGTAATTTCTTCTTGTAGGTCATCTACTTCATACAATATATAATTATCAAAAGTAGGATGTAGACAAACTAAGCACATTTTATTGACTATTTTATCATATTTATTCTCTAAAATATATTTATACATATTTAATTGTAACGAATAATGCCAAAAATTAGAATCAGGTAGATGTTGAAGAGGATATTTACCCGAATCCCATTTATTTATTTTTGAAATTTCTTTACTTCTTTTCCAATCGTAAATATCCAACGTTCCGTCATTATTTTCATACAACATGTCAATACTACCAGCAATGTCGATATCTTCATTGTAAACTTCCCATTCAGTACGGTAAGGGGTTAGATGACTATGATCATTATAAAATGTTTTAAACATATTGAATTCTTTTTCAATACCGTCAATATCGTTGATGTCCTCTTTATTATAAAATAATTCAATAGTTTTATGTAATTTTGTTCCAAATGTACTAGCTGTGATTCTATTTACATCCCATAATTGTTTGATTTCATCGACACTTTTACCGAAATATTTGGAAGTCTTCCAATTTCTACCATTCATCATTTTATTGATAATCAAATCTGCATTAAATTCGTTGAAACTTTTTTTTACAAAGGTTGTAACTGATGTATTTACTTTTTTACCATGTAAAAGATACGTATGACTATCTTCGATGAATTGTAAATTCGAATCACGTTCATGGCTATTTTGGTTTTTTAAATACAAAGACATAACTATAAATATAAATATGTATTTCTTTAGGTAATAAATATAAACATTATTATAAATGTGGTCAAAATTATATCATAATGGTGTAGATTATCAATCATTATATAGTCCGCATGGAATAAAAATAAAATATAATGGTAAATTAACAAATATAAAACCAGAAATTGAAGAAATATTTACCATATTATGTAAAAATAGATATCATATTTTTTTAAAAAATGATAAAGTTTTTTTACATAATTTTAATAAATCATTAAAACAAAAGAATTTTACATTTGATCTATCTTTATTTGATTTTGAAAAATATGCAGAATCTTTGGAAAATGTGAATTGCAATCAAATTTTCAAAAGTTCTTCCATTAAATTCAAGTATCATAAAGATGGAGAAATTATCAATATAAATAATCGTGTTGAACCAACATCAATATTCATTGGAAGAGGGAAACACCCATTACGGGGTACCATAAAACCAAAGATAGGACCAAAAGACATCGTATTAAATATGTCAATGGAATCTAAATCTAAAATACATGTTGAAAAATGGAAACAAATTGTAGAGAAAAAGGACTGTAACTGGATCGCACAATGGACTGATCCGGTTACACAAAAAATAAAATATATACACATGAATAACGAAAATGAAATAAAAAGGGTAAGTAATGTCGAAAAATTTGATTTTGCAAATAAATTTGGTAAAACGATAAATTCCTTCCGAAATAAATATGAAACACATTTCAAAACAAGTAATACTGAAATGAAAGACATCATTTTATGTGTGTATTTAATTGATAGATATTTAATACGAGTTGGTAATGAATCTGATTATTCAAATACAAGTGGTTGTTGTACATTGAAGAAGAATAATTTTATATTAAATAATAATAATAATGTCACGATTAATATGATTGGTAAAGATAGTATACCGTATTCCAGAACTTTAAAAATAAATGAACCATTTTATTCATATTTGAAATATAAACTAAATAATATTTTAGATAATGAATATTTATTTTCTAAAACAAATCCCGATATAGTTAATCGTTATTTAAATAAATTATATCCAGGACTAACGGCAAAAGTGTTTAGAACATGTCATGCTAATAAAATAATGAAAAAAGAATTAAATAAATCGGAAGGAACCCCAGAACTTAAAATGAAAAATGCATTCAAAACAGTTGCAATAGCTTGTAATCACAAAGTTTTAAGGAATAATAAATATATATATTCAACAAGTACAAGTAAAAATAATTATATAGATTCTAGAATAATTCGTGAATATTGTTTAAAAAATAATCTAAAGTATTTCATAGACAATGAATAAAGATTTTGGTCAAGGTGTGGAGAAAATTCTTAATACCGATTACATATTTACACTGATTGTAATCTTTCAAGCTTTGTTTGGAGGTTACGGATTAGTTGAAAAACCTAAAATATTGAAAAAATTAGATAGTCATTGGGTGTTTAGATTATTCGCTTTATTGGCAGTAGCATATACTGCAACCAAACAAATTGAAATAGCGTTCATATGTGTCATATTATTTTTAGCAATAATGTATTTATTACGAACACCAGAGGAACGAAAGAAACACAATTTATTATGAATTTAAAGAAATAAAGATTACCAAATAGATGCGTATACTGTCATTTGATGTTGGTATAAAGAATCTTGCTTATTGCATTTATTATAATGAAAATGATAGTTTCCAAATCGAACTATGGGATGTGAGTGAAATCCCAATCGATATAGAAAAGATTTTAAATTGTTTAGACACAATGTTTCCAACATCATTATTAGAAAATATAGATGTTGTTGTTATAGAAAAACAACCAGGACGTAATTGTAAAATGAAGAGAATTGAAATAATACTAAATATATTTTTCATAATGAAAAATATACGAAAAGTTGTAATTTATCATGCTAAACATAAACTAGGCAATGTTGGTAAAATGTATAAAGGTAAAACTAATTACACGCAGAGAAAGAAATTATCTATTGAAAGATGTAAACTGTTTTTGATGGAATATAACAAAGAATTAGAATTGAAAAAATTATTAGCTTCGAAAAAAAAAGATGACCTTGCAGATTGTCTTTTGCAAATATTAGCATTCATAAATCATAAATTTTATGTTGAATTTCAATTCCCAAACAGTGAATATAAAAATGATATTAAATTAAAAATTACATCAAGAAAACCAACAGAAAAACAATCAAAAACATGTTATTCGAAAAGTAATATCAAATATATTATCAATAATAATTCAAAAGACTTTCTGATTTCCGATAACAAATTTATTAAAGCAGTTAACAAACATTATGACGGAAATATTGATGCAGCTTACAATGAATTAAGTTAAAATTTTAATTCATATAATAAAAATAACATAGAATAATATTTCTTTTCCACTAGTTTTTTCACCTTCTTACATTTTTCTTCTAGAAGTTTATTAACGTGTTCCGGTACATTTTTTGTACTAGAATTCCTCGTGCAAAAAGTAAAACCTATTATACAATTATTTTTTAAAATGTCTGTATCTAATAATGCATTTATATCTAATTTCGGACTACAATCTTTATTTCCATCAAACGTACAACAATAATCTAAGAATATTGAACTTAAATTGAATGTGCATTTTCCATTGTTTGAATGTATGTCTATGAAATCATGAAACATTCCATCCCATAAATTGACATCTTTAGTATAACGATCTGTTACAAAATTTGCAATGTTTGGATTTGGAACAACTACATTGGATGATTTTACACCTATGTTATATAGATAATGTGTTGTTAATAATGTTTCCGCATCTAATACTAAGTGATATCCTTTATCATAGTTATATTCTTTTACATATGATACATATAATGAATTAACATCATGTTTTTCTTTTGAAAAACTTTTAAATGGGTTAAAACTAGTTTTTTCATTTTTTTTAGTTATGTTTTCTAAAATCTCAGTTATGTCATGTATTTCATTATTCTTCAAACTTTTTGATGGAATTTTATAACACAAATTATATTCGACATAATTATCAAATTTTTGTTTTTTACCTGGTTCATTTAAATCTAAAAATATTTTATTTCTTTTAGATTTAAATGAAATTGGTTTTAAATTTATTAGTTTCATATTACTTTTTTTATTCAACATTATACACCCACATTTCTCTCCAATCCAGAACGTTGAATCTTGATTAATTGACAAATAATAACTCATTATTGTTGAATAACAATTACAAATCTGATAACATTTGTACTAGTTTCCTTTAAGTAGATTATTTAAGAAAACATGATTAAATAATTTCATACACCGGAGGTATATTGTTAGCTACAAATATGTGGCCTCAAATGTACCAAACATATACAATTAAAAAAGCAAATGATATTTCGACAAACACATTGATCATGACACTAACAGGTTTGATAATTCATTTAAAAGATGTATATTTATATTGTCCTTTATTGTTAAATTTATCAAACACTATATAATTATTATTCATGAAATATATGAATAATACAACAGAAAATATTGTTTAGTTTTTTACTTTGATATATTTTGACAATATGTCACATACAATTTCATATTTTTGATATCTATTCAGGTGAAGTATATTATTCACTAAATGATCAATATTGTTAAATTTATCTATATCTGGGCATAAATAATAACTATGTTCTTGTAGGTTATTATTTATTATACCTTTATTTTGTTCATATTTTTTTGAAAAATCTTTGAAATTTGTACCGTTTTTGTTTCTACATTTATCATAATGTAATATTTTATATTTGTTTGGAGAATTTATCGGTATGTAATTTGAATTTTTTATTTCTTTCGCAAATGCATTATCACATCCGAGGGTCCCGATAACTATATCAACATTTTTTACGTCAACTTTTGGTATAAAAAACCATGCGTCTTGGGATGTTGCATATCCCAATTTATTTAATTCCGTGTCTTTTGTATTTGTCAGTCCGTTATATTCATGTCTTGACAATGTAAATAGGATTTTACGATCCCTTCTCATTTCCCTATACATTTGCATCCAATCACATTTATCATCTAAAAAAATATCAGCATTACAAATACATACAAACTTATCTTTCAAATTTATATTTGCATATTTAAGTACATCGTTATATGTTAGTCTTCCATTTACCAAAATGTTTGTGAATTTGTGATTTGTTTCGAATTTATCTGGTATTATTGTCTCATGTTCAGAAAAACTAATTACTTTATGAATTTTTATATTTTCCAGATTTTTTGTTACACAATAATCAATCTCATATTGTCTTTTTTTATCATTGTCGTTATAATATTGCATGCATAAAACTATTCCTGCAGGAAAAACAAGTTCTAATTCAGAATAAATAAAATCATAAATTTGAAGTTGAAGTTTATATTTTTTAATTAAATTATAAATGAAATTATTAAATGTATATATCAAATTGTTTGAATTTTCTAGAATATGTGTATGAATACTATTTAAACGTCGTTGTTTATAATAAATAACATCGTCTACTATTTCAAAACATTGTATAGAATCCAGTGTATTATCACTTTCTAATAGTCTCCACCAACCAAAATTGACGTTTTCTTCAAAATAGAAACAATTGAATACAGACGGTGCTTCGTTTAATACTCCTTGTTCATAAAATAAGGTATTTTTTTTCATTCGTTCGTTCCACCATTTCGTAAATCGTTTTGTTTTGACATATATCATACCAGCATTAAAATTTCCATATAAATCAATATTTTTTTGTTTTATTTGGTGTGGAGATAAACCAATTTCAGAATTTGTGTCTATTTGTGGTAATTCATCTAAAAATATCATATCCGCATCCACAAATAACGTATCTATTTCTGTTTCTAAACAAAAATCAATCACATTCGCTTTACTTTGTAACATTTCGGTGAATTTTCCTTCTAATTCCAGTTGAACCCGACTTTTATTACTAAATTCATCAAGATTTATTTTGCATTTTATGTTCAATTGTAAGAAATGTTTGTGAACATATTCATATGTTAGTGTATCACATATCAAATATATTGGAATCTCATTGTTAAATATTTCCATACTTTTTAATAATAATTTTAAATCATCGATACATTTGTTTGTACATACCGTACATATTGACGTCGGTTTTGACCATTTATGTTCATAATTAATCAAGTTATTTATTATTTTACCCGTTGTTCTAAATAATCCCAATGCTGAACAATTTTGTTCATACCATTCTCTTCCTGCTAACGACATTTCTTTCCATTTCTGCTTCGACGTATTATCTATAATTGATTTGACATCATCAGGACTATTTATTCTAAAATAATGTATATTTTCAATAGGTTGTACATAATAATTAGTATCTACTTCATTTGTTAACAATGGCACCACGCCCATCGCATATAATTCTATTTCTCTGTGACATTTTGGACCATATCCTCGCATACATAGTCCATATTTACTTTTTGATAATAAGTCTAAATACTCTTTTTGTGTATATCTATATGTATCTTTCATAGAAAGAATTACATCAAATTTTTCAATCACATCTTTAAATTCTTCTATATATTTTTGTCTATATTTCCATTGAACGCTATTTTCAATTTTCCCGATGAAAATGCTTTCAATCGTTCTTTCCTCGTAATTCAGTATTTCATTAACGGATTCTAATTGTTTCGGATTTCTTCCCCAATATGACCATATTTTATTAATCTCATTTGTCAAGGGAGGTGGAGAATTTGCAAACAAACCAATATCATATTTTGGTTTGTCTTTATTATACCATTCAAGATTATCTTGATCGTATAATAAAATCTTTCTACCATTTTCTTCCCATACACAATAATTTCCTCTATATTCTTTTACTTCTACTAATTCCTTTTCTTTCCATATATCAATCATTTCTCTGAATCCATCACCATTATGGTTCCATTTACCATGTTTATTATTCATAGGTTTATATATTGTAATAACATGATGATTCATTATAATTTCATTACACATTTTATTAAAAATATTTACTCAATAAATAAAAGGAATTACATGATCACTTAGCTTTACAAATTTTTTTGTTAATTGTGTATCATTGGATTTCAATATGATTAACCATATACAACTTTGTCTTGTTGGATTATCTTTTGTCATTGAACTGATCACAAAAATACGTTTTTCACGAGATAGTTTTTTTAAATATGCCAATCTAGGTTCTGGAGGATTTAAAACATAATAACTTGGAACATGACATGCTAAAAAATATTTACAATATTTCAACATAAAAGGTATTGCAACATCTAACATTACAAACCATGGACTTGTAATTATTACGTCAAATGGACCATTTTCGATATACAATTTATCATTTAATGAATTTTCCATTAGATCTGGACTTCCATCTTGATTATGTTCTGGACATATATCATTCGATACTATTTTAGTTTTTGAATTCAAATGTTTCTTTAAATAATTTGTTATACACCCTGTCCCATCATGAGGGTCTAATATGCTGCGTATTTCTGAAAGATTGACAACTTCTAATAATCTTTTTACTTCATCTTCTACAGTTTTAACACATTCTGTCATTCCTGTTTCTTTAACAATAAATCGTTCATGACCTGGTAATCGTTGTACTAATTTGGTTATGTGCATTGGTGACCATTTCCCAGGCATATTCTGTTTTAGAAAATTGTGCATTGTTGAATGATCATGTATACGTACATTAGTTTTCTTCAATTGATTTTTGTATCTTTCATTATCATCCATTATCATTCATATATAATTTATCGATGCCGAGAATAATAATAATAATAATAAATATTCAGTTGTAAAAACATTCTAAATTGAATCATATTAAAACAATTTGTACATTGGTACAATAATTATAGAATGTATATTATATGACTATGTTATATAAATTATTTAATTTAAAAAACTGTATTTGCTTTTTAAAAAAAGATATAGAGTTTGATGATATCGATACGAATGAAGATGGTTGTATTTCTCTACAGGAATTTCATAATTTCTTCATAATTCATAAAAAAAGAGGACCAACATTGGAAGAATGGATTAAATTCCATTTAAATGACATAAATGATAACGGAACGTTATCGAAGAAAGAGTTTGAAAGTATTTTTCTTTAATTAAACTTTATTCATTAGAGATAAGTTAAACAATATCTTGATATTATGACAATCATCGGTGTCATAATGATAATGTGTACCGTCATTAATAATTCTTTCATCTTTTAAAATATCTGCAATAATTTTTTTTTTTTTTTCTTGTAATTTCATCATGTTTTCTTCGATAAATGGAATATCTTTATCGAAACTAGATATTACATATTTTGTAACATAAACTTTCTTTTTCTGACCAGTACGATGACACCGTCCAATTGCTTGATGTTCGATTGCAGGGTTCCAACTTGGTGACATTATATATATGTGATTTGCATTTTGTAAATTGATTCCTTGTCCTCCTGTGTTAATTTGTATCAAGAATACATTCACTTCTGTTATCTTCTTAAATCTTGCAATTACAATACTTCGTTCTTCGATGTTCATACTTCCATCTAATCTAACGATATTATATCCTTCTTTTTTCAAACGTTCTTCATATATGTCCATTTCCTTAATGAATTGACAAAAAATCAATGTTTTTTCATTATTTGGTTGTTTTTTCAAATCATCAATTAAACATTCTAATTTGGTAACCGGTTTTAACCAATCGCCACAATCAATATTTCGTTTTTTACTCATACCATCCAAATATAATTGAGGATGAATACAGAGTTGACGAACACGGAGTAAATGTTCTAGTAAATCCGTAATTGTCTTATTTTTTCCATTCAACATTTTTTTTCTTTCTTGTGTAAAAACATCTATATACATCTTTTTTTCATCTATCGAATTAAATGGAACATGTTTAACATTTACTTCACAATCAGGTAATATTAGTGCCTCATTATACATTGCGACATCCTGTTTAGTTCTTCTTAAAATAAATTTGGAAGCAACACGTTCTTTTTCAGTTTGACAAAGAAATTGGGATACATTGAACCAACTCATTATGTGGACAAAATCCGTCATTCGATTTACAATAGGTGTAGCAGTAAGAGCCCATCTTATATCAGTATTTAACATACAACATGCATGAAACATTTTTGATTTGTTATTTCTTAATATATGTGCCTCATCTATGATTATCCTGTCCCATGTTATTTTATGAGCAGGAGAGTTTCCAATGATTGTATTTTTTGAATTTATCAAACTTTGTGACATTAAAAATACTCCATTTATATTTTCATCGATAATACTATTACTTTCTACAATTGTTATATTCACATTTGACGTGAATTTCCCGATTTGTTCTTTCCATTGATGTATCAAACTTTTGGGTAATAGAATTAATGTTTTTGGTTTTGGATTCCCAACTATCATACAGATAGACATTAGCGTTTTCCCCAAACCAACTTCATCTGCCAATATCCCTCCCTTCGACACATTTGTATCATAAAACATGCCTTCGTCCATCTCTCTTTCTAACATCCATTTACAACCATCAACCTGATAAGGTTCATACAATGATGTACAGATGTTTTTTGTCACGTTATTATAAAGTTTTTCCATTTTGCGTTGATTAATTATAATCACACTCAATCTAGTATCATATTTATTCGTACTCTTTAAGTTGAGTTTGTTAATCTACATTTTTATGTAGATACTTTGTATATGGAGAACTTTACACCTTACTATAGAAAATCAGATAAGATATCAAATTTGCCAAAAATGAATACTATTGAAAAAGATCATTTTCTGTTTATTGATAGTTTATATAAATCATATGGTTCTGATACAGAATATGTCGTAATTTTCAATGGTACAAATAATGTAACTACTGATTCAAATTCCGAATTTCTTACAACATCCAATGATAATCCAAACGTAAGTATAGCACATGGTATTTTCAAAAACGTAACCAAAGTCGAATTAGTTGGTTTAAGTTGTCCAAGTACACCTGGTGAACCATATATTGTATTAGACATAAAAGAGTTGAACGGTAGATTAAACTCGAATGTACCAATCGCTGATCAATCATTTGCTGTTATCTATTTTGATAATGTAGGTGATACATCATTTACAAAACCAATAAGAGCAACAGACATGGACCCCAAAATAGTTTTTTACGACCCACCCCTAAGTTCATTAAGTCGTTTGACTATCAATTTTAGAAATCGAGATGGTTCACCTTTAACATCTAGTGAGACCGAAACTTTTAGAAACACTTTGATGTTTAAGATTTCAACTAAAACATTTTAATTTGTAAGTCACCTAAAGAAATAAGATATATTGATTATATCATTAGTCAATATGCCTTCCATTATGAAACCCAATCAAGTCGATATCGATTCTCTTGTTTATTCTGAACCTAAGATAAACAGTCTTGGTGGACAAACCGTTTTTGTGAACATGCCTGATCGGAACAAACTTAGAATTAATACACCTAAATGTAAACTTCCTTTTGGTATATCAGAATATAATTCGAAATTCAGTCTTCAATTATCTCTACAAGGTTTAAGTGAACAAATGCAAGATTTTAAAACATTTATTAGTAAACTTGATGAAAAAAATATAGAAATGGGTTCTAAATACTCAACTAAATGGTTCAAGAAAAATTTGGTAAAAGATACGGTTAAAGAACTTTATAATCCTATTTTAAAACAAACTAATCCGAATTACCCTCCTAATATTAAAGTAAAATTACCATTTAGAGATGATACGTTTCTAGGTGAAGTATTTGATCTAAATAGAAACATAATCAGTTTAAATGATATTACAAAAGGTTGTTATGTAGAGGCTATCATTGAATTATCAGGCGTTTATTTTGTAGCTAAAGAATTCGGAATCTCGTGGAAAGTCATTCAATTGAAAATATATCCCTCTGAAAATATTAAAGGATATGCTTTTATTGAAGATGAATCCGACAATTCTGATGTTGAGCCTTAAAGTTCAGATTTGTTTATTTTTATATAGAAAAGTTTAGTACAAATGAATGTTTATTACATGTTATTAACTACAAACAGTACAAATTTTAATTTTAAAATTAAATTATTACAACAAAATATATTTAAATTTTTGAAACATCTTGATTATGATCATACTGTCCTAACACAAAAACACATTTATCCATTAATAGATAAATCATTAGTAGGGTGTCATAATTTACTTTCTGGCCGAATCTTACATGATTTATATTTCTTAACTGTTATTAAAAATAACAATGGCTTTTATTTAGACCATAATATTACTTTTAAAAAATTACCTGATGTTTCTGAATTTGATATTTTATTGTTTTTTGAAAATGATTTTCCAGCAAATAAAAATATACTTAAAGTTTTTGCTTGGTCCAGAAAAAAACACACGTTCTGGGATCATTGTATATCATTATTTATTAAAAGATTAGATATGTTGGTTAAACATAAAAGTTTTAATCAAAAATATTGGACTGATATCGATCATTATTTATTATCAGCTGAACATATCATGTTCACTATATGGTCTGAAATCTATAGATTCGATCCTCGAATTAAAATTTTAGAAAACAAGACATATAATGATTTGGTTATTACTAAAAACTTTTTCGCATTTCGTGTATGGTATTAATTATTATTATAGTACAATATTTATTCTGGTTAATTTCTTTTGTTATTATAACACAATATGTCTAAACGTTCATATACTAACTTTAAAGGATTTCCAGAATATGATCCAACAAGTACCTACGGAGCCGGTCCAACTCCATTATTAAATGATTTATACCGTCTTATGAATATGGATAATACAAATCTACTTAATAGAATGGTCGATAGTCATATTCGTAAACTCCTCAAAAGGAAACTATGGTCAATGCTCACAATGAATTATACGAATGTCGAAAAACAAATATTAAATGAGACCACACTTAATAAAATATTACCCTTGTTTTTTAGATTAAAAGAGATTAAAGGAATAAATGAAAATTCTAAAACCAAATTCAGATCATTGTCTAAAGATGGAGGTGATTATACAAACAAAGCGATTAGAGAGTATAAAAACAAAAGAAGTTTTTATGAGAATTTCTATTATACATACAACTCACCGGATCATTCTCAAATTAAAGTACGCCTTCCTGATTTAAAGACTATAGATGATATTATTGATCATAGACTAGAGAAGAAAGTTAATTCTGAAAATATTGACAAATTTATTATAGAATATTTTCCTAATAATACGAATCTTCATAAACATTATCGAAATCACTTTGTGAAGCAATTTCATAATTATAATAGAAAATTACGAGAGAATATATGGGTATCTTTAACGAGCAATACACATAATATTATTAAAGATTCTTTTGACATTCTAGAAAATATGTCTAATATACCAAATCATCCCGGTACACCTATAAGATAAACAGTTTACGACTTTTACAAAGACATCATTTTCAACTATTTCGTTATACCCTCCTGGTGTGAATTTATTTTTATTCACGCGACAAACCGACAATTACTTGTGTTATTTATTATCTACTTTTGTATATAAAACCAGTTCATAAAAGGTTTATTTTTTTTGTTATTAATAAAACAATGATTTAAACATTATGATAGTCTTATTTACATTATGGTTTGTACAAAATGCAATATCGAAAAATTAATTGCATTTGCTGAAGAAATATATACATCGTTGGGTTGTGGATATAGTGAACGAATTTATCATAACGCAATGGAGGTTTCCTTGCGTTTGAATAACATTCAGTATGAGACAGAACGAATAGTTCCTGTAACTTATTTAAATCATGTAATAGGTAATATCCGTCCAGATTTGATTGTTGAAAATAATATAATCGTTGAATTAAAAGCAGTGTCCTGTATAAATAACATAATAAGACATCAAGTTAAGTCATATATAAATTGTACCGGTATTCAAACATGGGTAATTATTAACTTTCAACAAAGTACAAATAATAATACACTCCAATATGAATCAAATTTAAACAATTAATCTAATTATTATTAATATATGGTCTCACTTTTATTTATCAAACTTTTAGTTACGGACGTTATAAATAAATTAATTCATTTATATGAAAGATTTAATATATTTCTATCCAAATCTGATAATCCACATGAATACTTTAATTGTTTTGAAAATATAATAAATCACCATCATACATTTTTCAAATTATGTAAAAAATATGGGAACATATCGGTCGATTTTTTTTGTATTCAAAATGATTTGTTATTAAAAAAAATAAGTTCGAATATAGTTAGTTATAATGTATATTATGATATTATTAAAAATTCAGATATTGAATTTAATTTCAAAAAATTATTGCATAAACTGCATAATTGTAAAGATATACATGAATGTTTATCAATCGATTTAATGAAATTAAACAATGTGGAAGCTTTGACAGTTGATCCGTCAATTCGACACGAAGCCTTCTTGCGTTCATCTTCTTTATTTTGCTAATACCGATTCCTCTTTTTGTAACTTCATACGACAGCGTATCTTGTGTCCCGTTCTGATCGTACCTATCTATGCAAGAGTGCCGGTCAGTCATAATTTGATACACCATTAACTACGTTATAAAAATAATGGAGTTAGAAGATGTTCATTTATTATCCTGTAGTTTCAAATAATTCTATTACCAAACAATCGGGACGTTCATACCTTTTCACATTTATAATAATTTTACAATCTGTGCAAGTAACCACTCAAAGTCATTCATTCATTCCACTATAATCATATATGGATACAATTAAGACTAAATTGAAACTGTGAAAGATACGTTCACACCAGATCTTTATGAACATGTTTGTGACACGCTTGAAGCGTTAGAGTTGTTGTGTCGTAAGAGAGATATACATGGTGGACACAAGTGTTTCATGTCCGAATCTGTTAAACACTTGTTCTTTATTTACTTTCATTGATAAAGAATCCAAGTGAAATGCCTAGTTTTATGTACAAGGGCTATAGATCGTAACCAATTTAATTATATTATTGTTATAGAAGCTAACTTAGCGATGATTTCAGATTATATCGTAACACATTAATCCACTTTAATATATTGTCATATATTATGGATTACACTATTGGATTGTTGTTTATTGCTTTTTTGTTTTTTTATGTAATAGATTTTAAAAGATTATTATGTTGTCTATTGTTATTGTTCATATTCAATACTAAAATAAATGAACAACGTTTCAATTTTAATGAATACAAATATTTAAATAAACAAACATATAGTACATTCCTTTTTTTTGTTGACAAATTCAAAAAAGAACCACATTATAGAAAAGCAACCATTATTAAAGATAAGATAATAACCAACTTAAATAGGTTGTTATTTGAAATTGAAAATGATATACACAAGGAACTTAAATTTAAAAGAAAAATAAGAATGTATGATGAATATTTAACACAAAAATTAAAACAAAAATATAAACGAAAATATAAACAAAAATATAAACGAAATTTAAAACAATTGACAATTCAAAATAGTTATAATAATCTTAAAAAAGTTTAAAGTTAACATTTGGTATTTGAAAAATGAGTGTCAATCCTCTGTCATCTTTTATTCGTCATTTCGATAGCACACGATCGTTCGATATTTTACGTACAGAGGCTGCCAATAAATTACAAATATGTAAAGGTACAATACATTCTGACGTTGAATGTGCTCTACATCCCGAAGGTTTTGTAAACATTACCTTGAAAGATCATCAATTACAAATGATAAATAAAATGTTAGAATTGGAAACATCAAATTGTGATATTAATGAAAACGAATATATTAAAACTGAAATGGGTATATTAAGTAATAAAGTTGGTTCTGGAAAATCATTTTGTATATTAGGCTTAATTCTTTCACGAAAATTTTTAAGTCAACAACCATTTGTAAAACATAAATATGGTTCTTCGATTGTTGTCATGGATCGAAGGTCGAATACTAATATTCATCAAGGAAATTTAATTATTTCACCACATCATATTCTGAAACCAGTATGGGAAAAATATATAAAAGATCATACAACATTGACATATATCATTTTGAATAAAAGTACATTCCCAACCGATTGGAATTCTATATTATCTTATGATATTGTATTATGTACTAATAAATTACATAATAAACTATGTACTGAATGTCCATTCACCTGGAGTAGAGTCATTTATGATGAAGCAGATTCTATTTCAATACCTGCTTGTGTTTATCCAAAATATAGATTTGTATGGTTTATTTCATCTTCGCTCAAAAATCTCATTTTCCCAAGTGGATATTATGCCTTTAGTCCACAATTTACTCCTGAAAGAACACATATAAATGTAACTAATATTACGGAAGGACTTAGTCATAATGGTTTTATAAAAGATACATTCAAAGCATTCGAGGGTTATAATGTATTAAGTGAAGTGTTATCAAAAATAATATTAAAACAATCCGATGAATATGTGGATAATGTACTAAAAATACCAGATTGGACTGAAATATATCATAAATGTATATCGCCTTTTTATGTAGATGTTTTAAATGGATTCATTGGTATAGATGTTTTATCAATGTTAAATGCAAATAATTATATAGGCGCTTTAGAACGATTGGGATGTACCGTCGATACAAAGGAAAATATAATTTCCATTGTTTGTAAAAATTTAACATACAAACTTGAAAATTTAGAAATTAAAATGCATTATTTACAATCCTTAAATGTCAGAGACAACGAGAAAGAATCACATCTTAATAAAATACGAAAAAATAAAGAAAAAATGCATGACATTAGTAACAGGATATCTGATATTCAGAAAAAAATTAATGATATTGATTTAAATGTATCAACCGAAAAATGTCCAGTATGTTTTGAATCTATTTCTAAAACATCATGTATGCTCAATTGTTGTATGCATGTTTTTTGTATGGAATGTATCAGTAAAATGTTGATTCATAATAATACAACATGTCCTATATGTAGAAAGGAATTCAATAAAAATGATATGTTTCATATTGGTACCAAACCTATTAACACAGACAAACAAACTAAAGAGGAATGTCTTTTGAAACTCATACAAAATAATCCCGATAATAAATATCTCATTTTTTCTTCTTACGATCAAAGTTTTACTAGAATTAGTGCTTTATTAAATCAATCTAATATTATGAACAGTAAAATTGTTGGAAATCAAAATACGATTAATCAAACACTCAATAGATATTTGAATTCTAACAATAATGTATTGTTATTGAATGCTTCTCATTTCGGATGTGGATTAAATCTAACAAACACAACAGATTTGATATTTTATCATAAAATGACACATGAAATTAAAATACAAGTAATTGGAAGGGCACAACGATTAGGAAGAACAAAATCATTACGGGTACATTATCTTTTTCATGATAACGAATTCGATTAGATATTTGTTATTTTAAGTATACACTTATTTGTTTTATCAATCTCTAAACTTCCTATTATCTTTTTATCACATTCATATATTTTGATATCAACGTCTTGTCTTTCTCCGTCATTTATATATTTTTTCATTTGATTGAATAGTTTTGCAATTGGTGAATATATAACTGTTAAATTTAATTCATTCAATTTATTTACAATCATACGTGTCTCTTGTATTCTTTCTTCCCTTGTTCTTTGTGTCATGTTTTATTGTCATATTTCATATTTCTTTAGGTTGTTATTCGGGTCTCAAAATATAAGAATGTTTTTGATTTCTTAATTTTGTCATTGGTTTTATATGTATTCTTGATTTTAGTTTTATCCCATTTTTTGGAATTACACATCCATATCCTTTTTGTGAACATTTTGCACGAAATCTTTCATATGTTCCTTTCACCTTGTTAAAGTCTTTGATATTATTTGTATACATTGGTTTATTACATTCTATATTCGTGTTCTTCCATATATCGTATTGTACTTTATTATGAACCTTGAATAACCATTTGGAAAATGTTTCTCTATTTTTAAATATTTTATCTACTAATTTAAGTTTACCTTTTGTTATAATTTCTTTATAATTTTCTCTACATTTCCCACAAGGTAATACATTTGACAATGATTTAAAAAAATCCATATAACCTTGTTTTCTTTCTCGTGAATAATTAAAAGCTATACAATGTAAAAATAACCATGCCGGACCTCCCCATACCGTTGTCACAAAACCTTGTTTATTATCATTGGATTGCATTGTATTAGATACATTAGTCTATAAAATTTTTTATAAATAATCTAAAATAACATTTCATTCTAAAATTTAATTCGATATCTTTTGATTTATATTTACTACATAAACCGTGTTTCCTTTGTATATCACATTTACAACAACATCTTTGGTTTATTTTTACATTGTCATTATTTTCTGTTAGAATAAAATATATATGTGCGTTATTATGTTCCTTTTCATAATTTATACAATATTTGGATGTTGTGTTAAATATTGTATAAATTATATTATTAATCTTTGTTCGTTTTATTTTTGTAATATAAACATTTCTATAATTTTCATTTATTAAGCTAAATAACTGTGAACATCTGTGTACATTTCCCATATTTTTCATATCATTTGTATTTTGTATTTTGTTTGGACATTCGGAACCTACAACATGTTCAGATGATTTACAGACTATTTTTTCATGTGTATTTATGGAACATTTCATTAATATATCAACTGACATCTTTTCTTTGATTTTTTTTGATACGTTATTTATTATTATTTTGTAAGGTAAATATACCCTATCTAAATGCGGTTTTCGAGACCCTATCATTCTCAAACCCGAAGAATAAACAGACAAATCGATATATTGTTTAAGCGTTTCTGGTAAGAATTGTATTATATCATCTTTTGAATTTAAGATTATATCATTAAATATTATATGATATCCATCTGTCTCTGTACATTTACATATCATGATATCTTTACTTGATATTTCTTTTAATATATATTTAACAATCTGTGAGGTACATATATTATTCTTACCATCTATATCAATATATAATTTACATGGATATTCTACCCTTTCTACGAGATACATATATTCGTTTTCATAATAAGACGATACATATCGATTAAAAAATTGTGTTCTCTTTTCTATTGGTATATAATATTTACCATTCGAGAGTGAAACATAATTACTTGTTCTATTTGTTTTAAATTCGTTTAAAAACTTAAACATCATGTTTAATGTTTAAAGTAATATTCTTTAAGTTAGTGATTATAACCCATATTTATATTTGGTTTTATACTACCAAGTATATATGTATTCTTATTTTTTCTATATTTAAAACCGATGTTTTCCGGATTAATATTCGGATCAAATTCTAATAATTTTTCTGTTGTTTTCTTTAAATATATTTTCGAATACAATTTTAATGTTGGTTCAATTGTATTCAATGATCTATTTCGATGAGCTATTATTGTATCTAACAACATTTTGATGTCTGAATGAACGTTAAATCCCCACATTGGTAATTGAGTAATACCAATTCCTGTCGATAAGCCTTTTTGAGATATTTGTTTCAATTCAGTAATTAACATTTCTTGTTGTTTTTTTCCATAATTTATTTGTGTAGTTTCAACCTTTTTTTCTTTATTCTGAATTTTATTAGGGGTTTTACGGTGATAATCTATGGCAAGTTGATGAAATAATATGTCATACAAGATTTCATTTACCCTATACGAATAGTCTGAAATAAATTGATTTTGTAAATTCTTTAAATAAATCATTTCATTTTTATATATATTCCTTAATTGTTTTTGTCCTAACGAACCATGTCCTAACAACCCTATATATTTACCTGTGTTTTCATGTTCTTTAGTGTATGATTTCAAGGCGTTTGAAATCGATTTATTGGTAAGATAGTTCATATAATATACGTAATATATTTAAAAATAGTACAAATATCATATTAATGTGTTGTTTCAATGAACTTTTCAATTATATCTTTTCAAAACCTCATCAAGATGATGCATTTCCGGATGATGATTTTATTTGTATATAACTCTATGTATGTTGAATGATATATTTATGGTATAGTAATTTTCGGATAAATTGGGGGAAATATGTTTGTTTTTTTAGTGTTTTCTTTTCACTATACATATTGTAAATATTATCTATATTGCTCTTTGGTAAATTTTTTAAAGCCTTGCTGACCCTTAGCTTATAATCTTGTGGAATCGTGTTAATATACATAATTGTATTATTATTTTATATATCAACACTCTTTAAGTTGTATAATAGTTTATTAATGTCGCTTATCCATAAATCACTAGACGTCTGTTTATTGAACAATAAAAGTTCATCTTTCATAGCTTTCTGTTTATTGCATAATTCTTTATGTTTCTCATCTGTAAAATTTTGTAAAGGAGTTCCTAACAATTCATTATAATATGTTTCTTCAATTCCATATCTTTTTAAATCCTGATGTATTTCTGGTAGTTTCCTTTTGAATATTATTATTTTGTCATTTATGACCAATTCTATGAATAATATTTTTATTTCGATAGATTTTATGTTTTCACTCAGTTCTTTTATTATATGTAATCTACGTTCTTCATATTTGATTAATCTTTGTCGACAAAAATCTTTTATAATATGAACTGGACTTATATATTTTTTAATATTTTGATCATGATCAAATAGATGCATATTTGTAGTCGACAATAATGATGTCAATTTAAACTCTTTCTCAATATATTCTTTCGATTCTGATATTTCCGTTTTCAACAAGATTTTAAACATGATTGTTGTTTCTGTTGAATGATTTTCATATGATTTTATCGTTGTGTCTACTAAACTATCTAAATATTCTTTATAATCATTCGTCCATTTACCAATAGGTAATTCCGTGATTGTCAGTACTTTATTTTTTAATTCATATTTTCCTGACGTTATATATTTACCTTCTTGTGTTATTTCATCGATCGTACCTTTGAATCCCTTATACCATGGTTTCATTTCATATGGATTTTCATTTTTCAAGATTCTTAGTACATTGTCTATTACATCTTTCGGTTTATAACAAGGTATTTTAGAACTATATCCGGTCCCTATTCCATCGGAACCATTTATCAATATCATGGGTACAATTGGTAGAAAATAATCCGGTTCTATTTGTTGTCCATCATCTTCCAAATAATTTAATATTTTATCATCTAATGCGTTGTACAATATATGTGTTATTGGATGCAATTTCGTAAATATATATCTCGGACTCGCCGAATCATGTCCTCCCATCAATCTAGTTCCAAATTGTCCAATCGGTTCTAATACATTTATATTGTTTGAACCTGTATAATCTTGTGCCATTCCTATTATACACCCCATCAAACTTTGTTCTCCATTATGATACATACTTTGTGAACTTACAATACCAGACAATTGACTAACTTTATATTCGGATGTTATGTTTTTTTTACGACAAACATATAACACTTTTCTTTGTGATGGTTTCAAACCATCCATTATATTTGGTATACTGCGCATCACATCCGTTACTGAAAAATTAATCAATTCTTTATTTACAAAATCTTCATATGTTTGTAGATTATTTATCTCTCCATCCGAAAAATCTTTATAATTCTTTATCCATACCTTTCTATCGTCACTATGTTTCTTATTGAAAGCCAAATTCATCACATTATCGGTTCTTCCATTACTCTTATAATGTATTGTATTTTTATCCAACTCTTTGAAATATTCTTTTGCTTCTTTTGCGGTGCTTGTTCCTAATCCTTTGTAATACTTTATTATCCAATTTGTTATCGTTTTATTCTCTCTCCAGATATCATATTGTTTTTTTGTATCAAAACTTAACACTTGTTTTTTTATTTTATGTGTAGCTTTTAATATTGGTGTTTTCATTGAACATATAAAATCTGTATTCATTAAGCCTGGCCAAAATGTATGTATGAAATTCATCAAAAGTCCTTTGATGTGCGACCCATCAACGTCACTATCTGTCAAGATCATTATTTTCCCATATCTTAATTCCGATATATCTTTATATTTTTTATCCTGTTGCAATCCTATTATCTGTTTTAAATTATTTATTTCTTCATTTGCTAATATCTGTTTCGTACTTGCATCTCTCACATTCAATAATTTCCCTCGTAACGGAAAAATTCCATAGTAATTCCTTCCTATTACACTTATTCCACTTATCGCAAATGTTTTTGCACTATCTCCTTCTGTCAATATCAATGTACATTTATTAGATTCCTTTGTACCCGCTTTTATTGCATCATCTAATTTTGATATTTTTATCTTACTGTTCTTTCTTCCATCCGATTTATTTAATTCCCTATTTTCTTTATGTTTCGCTAATGCTACTATCTCATCTACTATTCCTAATTTCGCAACCTTCTTGATAAATTCTTCACTTATTACAAATCTGCTTCCAAAATCGCGATATTTTGTTGTACATTCTCCCTTTGTCTGTGAACTAAAACTTGGATTTACTATCGTTGCATTCACAAATATAAATAAATGTTCCTTTATATATTGTGTTTTTATCTTCAATGATTTGTGTTTTGATTCTATATATTCTGTCAATTGTTTTATCAACTGTCCACTTACACTTTCTACATGACTTCCGCCTTGATATGTATTTATACCATTCACAAAAGAAACTTGATTAAAACCAACTGAACTCTCCGCAACTCCTATTTTCCATCTTGTGTTTGTATTGTCGTATACCCTTGGTTTTTCCTTTTTATCACCTATATACATATCAATATATTTCTCAAATGATTTGATATTGATTTGGACATTATTCAAATATATTTTTATCTTCTCACCCGTACATGCACAACAATCATATACCCGTTTTTCAAACAAATGTATTATATCATCTTCCTTCAAATTTTTCATCCCAAATCTATTCAAGTCTGGCCAAAATTTTATTTCTACATATCCTTTTGTTTTATTACTCTTTTTTATAATCGCTTCTCCTTTTTTCGTCATATTATTTTCCCATACTTGTATATATTGCATTTTATGTTCCGGATTTACGATGTCTATCGTAAACTTTTTTGAAAATATATTCGTCAATTTCGCACCATATCCATTCCTCCCTCCGGTTATGCGTTCTTTCGTATCGTCGTAATTTGAACTTGTTAGTAATTCTCCAAATATCATTTCCGGTATATATACATTATGTTTTTCGTGTTTTTCAATTGGAATTCCCTTTCCTGTATTCATTATCGATATATACTCCTCTTCAACGTCTATGTTTATTTTTATTTGATCCGTCATTACATCATTTACACTTTGATCTATTGCATTTACCAAGATTTCATCAAATATCTTATATAAACCCGGTACATGTACTACTTGTTTTTTTACCATTTCTGTTTTTTCTTTATTTAATAGCCATTGACTATCTACATCTTTGTTTACCGATCCAATATACGAATCTGGTCTTGCTAAGATATGTTCAAGTTGTGAATATTTTTGATATGTTGTACTGCTTGACATCTTATTCTTTATTCATTTCATGATATTCTTTAAGTTACATAAATTTAAGGATATCAAATGATATTACCATTATGGAGCATAAACCGTCTTTTTTTTTTTTACAACAGAATTTCGCTTTTTTATGTGTTCATGTTACAGATAACTTTTTAGAAAAATGTATTGTTAGTAACAGTTATATAAAAAATTGGGATGTGTTACCTCATTCGGATGAAACTATATTTGAATATATATTACCCTTGAATTGGGACATTATGTATGATAAATATTTAGATTGGATCTTATTACATCCGGATACCTCCCATATTGATGATGATGTCGGCTTTTATCAAATCGACATGTTTCTATTACATTTTTTACCATCTATTTGTAATACCCAAAGAACTTTGATCGATCCACAGTCAGAATATGTTAAAAGATACTGTTGATTCACTTATTGTATACTTTACCACCTGGTATATAAAATTTTACATATGTTTTTAAATGTGGTAGTCTGAGATTTATTGGTTTTTTGTCTTTTTCATGATTGTAACCGGATTGTTTCAATTTATCATATGATAGAAATGATGTTTTTTTGGGATCTGTGGTTCCTTTTGCTTTTATATAGCCTCCTTCTGGTATACAAACATGGAATTTCGTATTTTTACATGCATTAGTTGCTTTCTGACCTAAATAAACTCTATTATCTTTTGTAGTCACCGCTACTTTTATACACCTATCTGTTTTATTTCTAAATTTTGCATATATATCTCCTACTCTACATTTACTTGGATTCATCTTTATTTTTCTATGCGCCCCTATCTCTCCTTTGAACACGTCTTTAATACCGGTCTTTACGTTCTTTCCTGCCTTCAATAACCCGCCACCTATCCCAAATATATCTAAAGCACTTAACAATCTACCAGCCAATTTGTATACTATAAACATAAATATAAAACAACCTACAATTGAAACTCCAAAACCTCCAATACTTGCTTTAGGGTTTGCTTGTACAGTTGCTATTAAATCTTGTTTCATCGCCGCTTGTGTTTGTGGATTCATTATTGGACCTCTCTTAGACATTTATATACTATATAATTAATTATTTTTGGTTTTACTACTATTTATTTATTATTAAAAATCAATTCAAAAATTCCAAATTAATCTAACATCGCACATAACTTCTTATACCATTCCTTTTATAATTTGTATTCAGTTGTTTACTTGTTTTTGGCATTCTCTTCTATAATATAAATATCGTTTCATTGACCGTATTATAAATACATTCGTTCATTATATGTACCGAATCAATATTATTAATAAAAGAATACATGTTAGTATTTTCAATAATGTCATTTTTCTTGTATTTGTTAATATTTCGTCCTCTTCTGGAGACGAAACTACAAAACCACTACGTCTTCGGTGATCTTCTTTACATTTCTTTCGTTGTTCTCTACATATTCTTCTTTTCTTTTTACCTCCTAATTTACAACGTGCTCTACATGCTTTTGGTCTAGGTTTTTTAAATATCTTACTTTTTAATACTTTCTTTATCGTTCTACCCGGTTTTTTTAATACTTTCTTTATCGTTCTACCCGGTTTTTTTAATACTTTATTTATTGTTCTTCCCGGTCTTTTGAATACTTTCTTTATCGTTCTACCCGGTTTTTTTAATACCTTATTCATCAATTTTCTTGATTTCCCAAATCTTTTATCCATTATTTTTATTGATTTCCTAAACCTTTTATCCATTATTCTTCTTGATTTCCTAAATCTTTTATCCATTAATCTTCTTGATTTCCCAAACCCTTTTTTCATTAATCTTCTTGATTTCCTAAATTGTTTATCCATCAATTGTGTTGTTTCCGCCGAATCGTCGAATTCGTCGAAAAAGGGTTCTTTCTTTGCTACCTTTTCGGGTTCTTTCTTTGCTACCTTTTCGGGTTCTTTCTTTGCTACCTTTTCTGGTTCTTTCGCTTTTTTGTTTTTAGTCGATATTGTTTTAATCTTTTTTCTCCATAATATATAAATCAATACTATTATCAAAAAATAGGATAATAAAAGTCCTATTACGTATTTCAGACATTTGTGTGTTTGTTTTTGTTTCCCTATATTCGTTATAGGAATTTCTTCATTAGATATCATACTTGTATATAATGTATATGATTAAAATGATTTTAAGAATTAACTACAACATCTCAAAGAATTCACTGTTCATATGTCGTATTCGTTTTTCTTCTTCAGGAGATGTAACTACAAATCCCCTACGTCTTCGGTGATCTTCTTTACATTTCTTTCGTTGTTCTCTACATCTTCTTCTTTTCTTTTTACCTCCTAATTTACAAAGTGCTCTACATGCTTTTGGTCTAGGTTTTTTAAACATTTTTTTAAATGCTTTTTTTACTGCTTTATTTGTTTTTTTAATTCCTTTCGTTTTTGAACGGGTAGTAGGAGCCCCATTTGGTTGATGACCACCGTCCCAATGTTCTCCGAAGTCCGCATCACTTCTTTGTTTTTTACCAGTAGCAGCTGTTTCTATTGATTTATTTATTTTCGACATATTAGTCCCTTTCGTAAATTTCTTAATCACTATAAATAATATTACACTAAAAATTAAAACAACAAATATACCAATCCCATACATCCACAATTTATTTTGTTTGGCTTTTATATTGGGTTGACTATTGTTATATTGCATCACCGGTTGTTGCATCGTCGGTTGTTGCATCATCGGTTGTTGCATCATCGGTTGTTGCATCATCGGTTGTTGCATCGTCGGTTGTTGCATCATCGAAGTATATATTTATACATATATTTTTTTTGTAATTTATCTTCTAATCGTTTTTTTCAGTCCATTTATTGGTGCTGGAAAATATTTGCTTATTTTATATACGTCATGATTCTTTGGCCATGTTGTTGAATCTCCTCGTATTGGTTCATTTCTCATGTACATTAAATTGTTAAAACTATGAAAAGGATCATTCGAATATATATTTGCAACGGGACGACTATATCCTTTTCCCATCATTGCTTTAATTCTTTCTAACTTCGGTGGTATTTTATAATTTATGGAGTTTTTATTTTCATTTTGCTTTCTTATCATAGTATTTTCTGAATATTTTTTGAAATTCGATTTAATATTTTCATTTGATTTGTTACTTAAATTTTCTTTTAATAATGTAATACCCATTTTTGATAATTCTTCTTTCATTTTATTTACATCATTTACTATTCTATTAGGTCTTATAATTGGTACAGATGAACTTCTTATTAGTCCATTTCTGTTATT
>Ga0136655_1000219_pt1 | contig 25866 bp, 18 predicted proteins | sample CPBDNA_2_FD_94863 | JGI IMG/M metagenome (GOLD analysis project Ga0136655, IMG submission 94863) | Freshwater to marine salinity gradient microbial communities from Chesapeake Bay, USA - CPBay_Spr_15_0.8_DNA (version 2) | ecosystem: Environmental > Aquatic > Marine > Coastal | place: USA... | reverse complement strand
GAGAGTCTAGGTCAGCTTTTACTTTGACCAACATAATTTCCCGTTGGACCGATTGATCCGCCTCCAACTCAACAATCTTCAAAACATTAATGAGTTTGTTGAGTTGTTTCGTGACTTGCTCTAGTGGTGAATCTTCGACCGAAACGACAATTGTCATTCTTGAGACATGGGGAAGTTCGGTTGGGCCAACCGCAAGGGACTCAATATTGAAACCCCTACGAGAAAACAAGCTCGCAACGCGAGCCAAAACACCCGGTTGGTCCTCGACGAGTACTGACAAAGTGTGCCTAGACATTAATCGTCACTTCCCCATTCTGGTGCTAGCGATCGGGCGTACATGATTTCGTCGTTGCCTGTTCCCGCTGCAACCATGGGCCACACCATCGCATCTCGATGAACAACAAAGTCAATGACGACGGGTGCATCATTCAAACTCAGTGCTTTTTCGATTGTTGCATCAACGTTGTCCTGTGAGTCGCATTGCAAACCATATGCTCCATAAGCTTCGGCTAACTTCACAAAATCTGGAAATCTATGTGACTGAAGATCTGTATTCGAGTACCGCTCGTTATAGAACAGTGTTTGCCACTGCCGAACCATTCCAAGGCTGGAATTATTGATCAATGCGACCTTAATCGGTATCTCATTGATTGTGCAGGTGGCCAATTCCTGATTGGTCATTTGGAAGCACCCATCTCCATCAATCGCCCACACTGTGGTGTCCGGTCGACCCACCTTGGCGCCCATGGCAGCAGGTACTGCGTAGCCCATGGTTCCGGCCCCACCAGAGTTCAGCCAAGTGCCTGGGTTTTCATAGCCAATAAATTGGGCAGCCCACATTTGATGTTGCCCAACCCCTGCGGCATAGATGGAATCTGGCCCGGAAATCTTGCCAAGACGTTCAATGACGTATTGCGGGGAAAGGGTTCCGTCGGTGGGAAAGTCATAGCCCAATGGATAGGTGTCTCTGAGGCGGTTGAGCTGGACCCACCAACCTTCGTAGTCGCCCGTGACACCCTGATCAAACTCGGCTTGAATAGCCGCAATGAGTTCAGGGATGACCTCCGCGACATCACCCACAATGGGAATGTCAGCCTGTCGGTTCTTTCCGATCTCCGCTGGATCAATATCGGCGTGGATGATGGCTGCCTTGGGTGCAAATGAGGACAACTTTCCTGTCACTCGATCATCGAAGCGAGCACCGAGGGTAATGAGTAGGTCGGCCTGTTGCAGAGCTCCAACCGCTGCAACCGTGCCATGCATACCGGGCATCCCGAGGTGCAACGCATGCGAGTCAGGGAAAGCACCCCGAGCCATCAAGGTTGTAACCACTGGGATTCCAGTCATTTCAGCCAACGTCTTGAGAGTCGCCGATGCGTTGCCACGAATGACTCCCCCACCCACGTACAGAACTGGCTGGCGTGAACTCAAAATTAACTTGGCAGCGTCGCGGATCTGCTTAGAATGCGGACGCGTCCTCGGGTTATAGCCTGGCAAATCAATAGTTTCTGGCCAGTTGAAGGTGGTGTTGCCTTGAAGCGCATCCTTGGCAATGTCCACGAGCACAGGTCCAGGTCGACCAGTTGATGCTAAATGAAAGGCCTGGGCTATCGCGGTCGGAATTTCATCTGGGTTCGTGACCAAGAAATTGTGCTTTGTGATCGGCATCGTGATGCCTCGAATATCGGCCTCTTGGAAGGCATCGGTACCGATCGCCGCACTTGGGACCTGGCCAGTGATGGCGACCATCGGGACAGAATCCATGTAAGCGTCAGCGATGGGGGTTACCAAGTTGGTTGCACCCGGCCCACTCGTGGCCATGCACACACCGACTCGGCCAGTCGCTGAGGCATACCCCTCGGCAGCATGGCCCGCTCCTTGTTCATGCCGAACCAAAATGTGACGCACTTTGGTGGAATCCATGAGGGGGTCATAAGCGGGGAGGATCGCACCACCTGGGATTCCGAATACGACTTCAACACCGGCGGCCTCCATCGATTGCACGAGGCTTTGCGCTCCGGTGATTTCTTGTGTCATGTCCTCTTCCGCTCTCTTGTCCTTGAGTCCGAAGTCTCAACGGGCCTATCATTCCGAATGAAAAACCCCCCGACCCAAGTGGGTAGCGGAGGGCAGCGCGTGGGGGTGCTTGCTAGCCCGCGCGCCTAATAACTACTACAGAAAGTCTCGTTGCCACTCCCACACCATATCTGCTTGTCCTCCGCGTGTCACCACAAGGTGACGCAGACCACATTAGGGCCGACTGCCCCTTAATCGCAGACCGCTCCTTTGGATGCACTACCCACCAATTTCGCATACTTGGCCAAGACACCCCTGGTGTAGCGAGGAGGCAGTGGCACAAATGCAGCCCGGCGCGCGGCCAGTACTTCAGGCTCAACATGTAGTTCCAGTGTTCGGTCCACCAGGTTGATGGAAATTCGATCACCGTCTTCTACCAAGCCAATAGGGCCACCATCAACGGCTTCAGGCGCTACGTGACCGACGCACAGTCCCGTGGTGCCTCCGGAGAAGCGACCATCGGTGATGAGTAATACGTCTTTGCCCAATCCTGCGCCCTTAATGGCACCGGTGATCATGAGCATCTCACGCATGCCTGGACCGCCCTTGGGGCCTTCGTAGCGAATAATGATGACATCACCGGCGTTAATGGTGCCGTCCTCGAGTGCCAGCATGGCGGATTGCTCACGTTCAAAAACTCTTGCCGTGCCCTCAAATGCCTCAACATCAACACCCGCGTTTTTCACCACCGCACCTTCTGGGGCTAAAGAGCCACCGAGAATGGAAATTCCACCGCTCGTTGCTATAGCGTTTTTCGATGCGTAAAGGATGTCACCATCAGGGTCTGGAGGGTTGATCGACGCCAAATTCTCAGCCATGGTCTTCCCTGTCACTGTCAGACAATCACCGTTTATTAGCCCTGCATCTAGCAATGCCCGCAGGATGACAGGTACACCACCAACGCGGTCAACATCGCTCATGACATAGCGACCAAATGGCTTGACGTCGGCCAATAGGGGAACTTTGGACCCAATGCGGTGGAAGTCGTCCATCACAATGTCGACATTTGCTTCATGAGCAATCGCGAGCAGGTGCAGTACAGCATTGGTGGACCCACCAAAAGCCATGACGACAGCGATCGCATTTTCCAGTGACTGTTTGGTGATGATGTCTCTGGTCGTAATTCCTTGGCGAATCAATTCCACAACGGCCTCACCCGAATGGCGAGCAAATCCATCACGTCGGCGGTCAACAGCGGGTGGTGCAGCTGAACCGGGTAGTGACATTCCCATGGCTTCAGCAGCACTCGCCATGGTGTTGGCCGTGTACATGCCACCGCAAGCGCCTTCGCCCGGGCAAATGGCGCGCTCGATCGTGTCAACATCCTCTCGAGACATGAGTCCGCGTGCACAGGCACCGACAGCTTCGAATGCATCGATGATCGTGACATCTTTTTCGGTGCCATCGGAAAGTTTCACATGCCCGGGCAAAATCGAACCTGCGTAAACGAACACGGAGGCGAGATCAAGACGAGCGGCTGCCATCAACATGCCGGGCAAGGATTTATCACACCCTGCGAAGGTCACCATGCCGTCAAGCCTTTCAGCCTGCATCACTGCTTCAACGGAATCAGCGATGATCTCCCTGCTCACCAGTGAGAAATGCATGCCTTCATGACCCATGGAGATTCCATCGGAGACCGAAATGGTGCCAAATTGCATGGGGAAGCCGCCGCCCGCATGGACTCCCTCTTTAGCCGCTAACGCCAAACGGGCCAGTGACAGGTTGCATGGTGTGATTTCATTCCAACTTGAAGCTATGCCGATCTGTGGCTTGGGAAAGTCTTCATCGGTCATGCCAACGGCACGCAGCATGCCGCGAGCTGCGGACCTCTCGAGACCTTCGGTGACATCGGAGCTGCGCGGCTTCATGTTCGTCATGCGTTAACCCTTCATAGTGACTACTTGGTGGTGCGACATAAATGACTCACTCGGTGACACCCAACTGCTCAAACAGCAATGCCCTAACTTTGGCAGCATCTGCTTGACCCTTGGTTAATTTCATGACTGCACCGACAATGGCTCCGGCTGCCTGGATTTTCCCAGACTTTATTTTTTCAGCCACGTCGGGTTGTTCGGCGAGTGCTTGTTCGATGGCTGCAAGCAAAGCGCCGTCGTCACTAACCACTTTGAGTCCTCTTGCGTCAATGACCGCCGTAACCGATCCATCTCCAGCAAGCACCCCTTCAAATACGGTGCGTGCAATCTTGTCCGTTAAATCGCCAGAGGCGATGAGGATTTCCACTTCAAGGATGTCAGCCGGTGTAACAGACAAGTCCTCGAGTTCGCAGTCGCGCTCCTTAGCGATCCTTGAAAACTCACCAGTCCACCACTTGCGCGCAGCCTGCTCGCTAACACCTGCATTGATGGTGGACTCAATGAGGTTGAGTGCTCCCGCATTGACAAGGCTCTGCATTTCAAAGTCACTGATACCCCAGGAGTCGCGCAAACGCACACGACGCACCGAAGGAACTTCGGGGAGTGTGGTACGAAGTTGCTCAATCCATTCTGCAGAGGGAGCGACTGGAACCAAGTCAGGCTCCGGGAAATACCGATAATCCTCCGCTTGTTCCTTTGAACGCCCGGATGTGGTGTCGCCTGTTTCCTCATGAAAGTGGCGGGTCTCTTGAATGATCCGCTCACCCGAACGCAACTGATCTGCCTGACGCAACATTTCTGATCTCACGGCTCGCTCAACAGAGCGCAGCGAGTTCACATTTTTCGTTTCGGTTCGTGTCCCCCACGGTTCACCATCACGACTCAAGGAGACATTGACGTCACATCGCAACGATCCTTCTTCCATGCGGACATCAGAGACGCCGAGTGCACGCATAAGGTCTCGCAATTCAGCTACATAGGCCTTAGCGACCTCAGGTGCGTAGCGGCCAGTGCCCGTGATTGGTTTTGTGACCACCTCTATGAGAGGGATTCCTGCACGGTTGTAATCGACTAGGGAATGCGTTGCGCCATGAATTCGGCCTGCTCCACCTGCATGGGTCAACTTGCCCGTGTCCTCTTCCATGTGGACCCGTTCAATTTCAACCCGAAAAATTTGAGGACCGTCATCCGTGACAACCGTGACGTCCAGGTAGCCGTCAAAGCACAGTGGTTCGTCGTATTGGGAGATCTGGTAGTCCTTGGGCATATCAGGATAAAAGTAGTTTTTACGTGCGAAGCGACACCACGATGCAATGGAACAGTTCAGTGCCAAGCCCATGCGAATGGTGGATTCAACAGCTGCACGGTTAACCACGGGCATTGAACCCGGCAATCCCAGACAGACTGGACATACGTGTGTGTTCGGATCACCGCCAAACTCAGCGGAGCAACTGCAGAACATTTTTGAATTTGTTCCCAACTCAATGTGAGTTTCCAGCCCAATGATCGGATCAAATTCTCCGATCACGCTTTCAAATGCGCTAGTGGTCGTCATAGTGATGGCACCTCATCGATGAGAAGACCGCCCCATTTGTCCACCAGAGCGGCCTCCAATGCTGATCCAACCTTGTAGAGCCGGTCATCGGCCATTGCAGGGGCAATAATTTGGAACCCAACGGGAAGTCCGTCCTCAGGAGCAAGTCCAGCGGGTAGGGACATGGCACAGTTTCCTGCGAGATTAACGGGGATCGTTGCGATGTCATTGAGATACATGGCCAGTGGATCATTCACCTTCGCACCCAACTTGAAAGCCGTTGTTGGAGCAGTTGGAGAGACCAACACGTCCACCTGCGCGAAGGCTGCCTCGAAGTCTCGAGTTATGAGTGTCCTAATTTTTTGGGCTTGGCCGTAGTAAGCATCGTAATAGCCACTTGACAAGGCATACGTTCCTAGCATGATGCGCCGCTTGACTTCAGCGCCAAACCCAGCCTCGCGAGTTGCACTCATGACCTGCTCGACTGAATGCTGGCCGTCATCACCCACTCGAATTCCAAAGCGCATGCCATCAAATCGCGCGAGGTTGCTGGATGCCTCAGAAGGAAGAATCAAATAATAGGCGCCCAGGGCGTACTGGAAGTGTTCACAGGAAACCTCAACAATCTCAGCTCCAAGCCCCGCCAAAATCTCCAGCGCCGCATTGAATTGAGAAATTACTCCCGACTGAAAACCTTCGCCCTGTAATTGCTTGATAACACCAATTCTCATTCCTCGGACATCGCCAGACTTCGCTGCTGCGATGACATCGGGTACAGGCGCGTTTATCGATGTTGAGTCACGTGGATCGTGCCCAGCGATTATTGAGTGCAATAACGCAGTGTCCATAACGCTTCGGGCACACGGTCCTGCTTGATCCAAGGATGAAGCCAAAGCGACGATGCCATAGCGCGAGACCCCTCCGTAGGTTGGTTTGACTCCCACCGTTCCAGTGACAGCGGCGGGCTGGCGAATGGACCCACCCGTGTCTGTACCAATGGCAAGTGGAGCTTCAAAACTAGCAATCGCAGCGGCTGATCCACCTCCCGAACCACCTGGAATGCGCTCTAGATCCCACGGATTATGCGTTGGACCATAACCGCTGTTCTCTGTTGATGAACCCATGGCGAACTCGTCCATATTTGTTTTACCCAGACTCACCACGCCTGCAGATTCAAGACGCTCAACAATGGTCGCGTTGTAGGGAGGAATCCAGCCTTCAAGAATTTTGGAACCGCAGGTGGTGGGCACTCCACGCGTAGCCAGGAGATCTTTGAGAGCAATCGGAACACCCGCCAATGGGCTGGCGATTATGCCCGAGGAAATCTGGGCATCGACTTCTCTCGCACGGGCGAGTGAGGCCTCAGGATCCACGAACAAGAAAGCATTAACCTGGCCGTCAACCTCGGCAATTCTGTCGAGATGAGCCTGTGTCACCTGCTCACTGGACACTTCTCCACGAGCGATCGCGGTGGCAAGGGTTGCCGCACTCTGGCGGACTAAATCTGAGTTCAGGCTGGCATCACTCATGCGGGTTCATCCAAAATCCGAGGTACCAGGAATCTGTCATCTTCCCAAGCGGGCGCCCCCACTGCAAAATCTTCACGATCCAACCCTGGTAATGCGACGTCCTCCCGATAAACGTTGACGACCGGGATGGGATGGGATGTCGGTGGAATGTCGTCGGCGGCAACATCGGAGATCGCCTCAATGGCTCCGAGAATTTGACCCAGCTGCTCCGTGTAGTGATCGACTTCCGACTCAGTGAGTTCGAGCCGAGCGAGCCGACCAAGGTGCATGACCTGATCCCGATCCAATTTCGACATGCCCGCAGTCTATTGAGGGACCCCAGCACGCTCCGTGTTCCCCTCGGATCAATCTCGCCTTTGCAATGCACTTTCAAAATCGCCTCGGAGTAAGTAATCAAATCCCGTTGCTCCCGTCATGGGGACGCCCAAACTTGCGGCTTTATCCGCCTTCGAGCCTGCCTTGTCACCCACCACCACAAGATTTGTTTTCTTGGACACCGACCCTGCGACATTTGCACCCAACTGGACAATTGCTTCCTGAGCTTCATCACGCGTGAATCCGGGAATGGATCCCGTGATCACAATTGTTTTGCCCGAGAGTGGCCCCGCGGTGAAGTTGGCGGCACCCGAATCGGCCAGGTCAAGGCCCGCCGCGCGCCATCGTGCAATGACCTCCTGATGCCACGTCACATCAAAATAGTCCTTAACACTCTCAGCGATGCGCTCGCCGATCCCATCAATTGCCGCCAATTCTTCGATCGAGGCATGCTCAATATCGCTCAAACTATGAAAAACATTGGCCAATTTTTTGGCCGCGGTAGGTCCAACGTGACGAATGCTCAATGCCACGAGAAATCGCCAAAGGGGCCGATCATTCGCGCCGCCCAGTTGGTCTAGCAGGGTGTTTCCGGCCTCATTGAGCTGCGGTCCACTTTCCCCCTTGTGCGGATCCCGAGTAAAAAAGCGAGATTGCATGAGTTGCTCTCGAGTGAGCGAGAAAATTTCCCCCTCATTAGTGATGATCCCCTCGGAGAGCAGTGCCTGCGCTGATTTTTCACCGAGCCCTTCAATATCGAGGCCGCCTCTCGAGCCCAAATGAATGAGTCGCTCGCGCAACTGGGCTGGACAGGTGCGTGAGTTGGGGCATCGAATGTCCTTATCGCCTTCGGTTTCAGGTGCGAGGATGGCACCACAATCGGGACAATTACTTGGCATGATGAATTCACGTTCTGTTCCGGTTCGCACCTCCATGACGGGCCCAAGTACCTCGGGGATGATTTCGCCCGCCTTGCGCAAGAACACCATGTCTCCGATCAGTACGCCTTTGCGCTCAACTTCTGTCGGATTGTGCAATGTAGCCATCGACACCGTGGTGCCAGCGACTTTGACCGGTTCCATCACCGCGTAGGGCGTGACCCTGCCTGTGCGGCCCACACTCACTTCAATATCGAGTAGTCGTGTGCGCACTACCTCAGGTGGGTACTTGTAAGCCATGGCCCATCGCGGCGCCCGCGAGGTAAAGCCGAGTTCCCGTTGTTGTTTGAGGGAATCCACCTTCACAACCACACCATCGATATCGAAATCAACATCGGCCCTGTGCTCATTGAATTGATTGATAAATGCTATTACCTCGTCCATTGAATCAAGGACAGAGAAATGTGCACTTGTTGGCAGCCCAAGCCGTTTGAGTAATGCATATGTCTGACTCTGCGAGTCAACCGTCAAGCCTTCATGCATTCCAATTCCGTGAACGGTGAACTGGAGCCCTGAAAGTCGCGCCCGCGCCGCTGTTAGATCGTCCAGCAATTTTGCCTCGCGTTTTGTGCCCTGAGCCGACTCCCATTCGCGTGCTCGCTTGTCCAACCGTTGCCTGAGTGCACCTGCGGCCGCATTGCGCGGATTGGCAAATAATTGCTTGCCACTTCGAGCCTGCTCATGGTTAATCGCATCAAATACTGCAAGGGGGTAGAAAACCTCACCGCGAACTTCAAGGAGCGGAGGAATATTGCTGCCACTTAGTTTCTGTGGGATCGCTGCAATGAGGAGTGAATTTGCTGTCACATCCTCGCCCGTTGCACCATCACCTCGCGTGGCAAGGGTTTCCAATATGCCGTTGCGATACACCGCATCGACCGCTAGTCCATCTATTTTTAATTCGCAGAGCATCGAGGGAAACTGACCTAGCGCCTTTACCACGCGGTCACCCCAAGCCCGCATTTCCTCGGAATCAAATGAGTTATCAAGCGAATACATCTGTTCGAGGTGCTTAACAGGCTCAAACAGTTCGGATGAATGACCACCAACAGATTGCGTTGGTGAATCCCCCGTGACCAATTCCGGATACAAGGCTTCGAGTGCAACTAATTCTCTGTAGAGAGCGTCATACTCTGCGTCCGAGAGAGTCTGGGATGAATCGAAAGAGTATTGAATCCGAGCGGTGTTGATTGCATCAACTAATTGAGCCCACCGCTCTTGCTCATTCACAGGCGGGGAAGTCACAGCACACCACCTTTCTCATAACGCACCTTGGCCAAATTCGTGATTAATCGGACAGGAGCCGATCTTCATCGTTGAGTAAATCTACCGTGCTCTGCACTGCTGCCAGTGCATTTCGAGCCTCGGTCCAGCCTCCCGTCATTAACAACTCCTCGGGCATAATCCGCATTCCGTCACGTGAATCTGACAGAGTGAAGCCAAGGCTGCCCAACAAAGATGCAATGTCCAGAGCCGCATCCCTGCAGCTTTTGGCAGAGTCTTTGAACCAATAGGTTGTGGCCCCTGAGTCAACCAGTTCCCCGAGTAATGACGATTTTCTGGGGTCATAAAAAACATTTGCCTGGGATGAGCGCAGCAATGTGATGTAGTCATCACTCAAAGGCACCGATCCTGTCGAGGCATTGATGCCAAACCTGGATTCGGACGTGCGCGCTAGTTCAAAAAGTGGATTCCACAGCGACATGACAAATTGTCTGTCCAAAGCCACATATGTATGCAGTCCACTTGCGGTCGGGACTTCACCTTTTGTCACATCCATCACCAGTGGTTCATCTATCTGAAGTTGAAAATGGGCATCGGGAAAGCGGCTACGCAAGTTCCCGAGTAGCGACTCGATCGCCTGAGCTGAAGCAATGCTCAACTCGCGCAAAGCACCGTGGTCACGAATCAATTTTTCACCACCAATTTCTTCGACCGAAGCTGCCCAACTAACTGGTCCAAGAATGCTCATGGTGACAAAGTCCGAGAACCCAACCAGTGCTTCCTCTACCGCATCGAGGTCTTCACTCAAGTACGCCTGAGCGCGCGTTGTATCCCGGCTCACTCCGCCGGCTAAGCGCCAACCGGATGGAACTGCACTAATGCAAAAATCCGAACTGATGGTGCTCAAGATGCCAGACATTCTGCCCACCGAGTGAGCGCTAGGGCCGCGTTCAGGCAACAAAGGGATGCACGGTGCCTGAGCGCACTCGCCCGCAATAACCGCGGCGGCTTCTCGGCTCGAGGTCCCGGGCATCGGCCCAAGGAAGCTGACGAGTGCTTCAGACAATGTTGACCGCGGTAAAGACGTCTATCTTTGTCGGGTTGACGCGATCGGTTGCAGCGACCGTTGCTGAACCAATCACCCGTGTGCCGTCATAGAGGACAACCGCCTGACCCGGTGCAAGCCCACGAATTGGCTCTTCAAGTGAAACATAAACGTGGTCATTGACCAGAGCAGCCTGAGCTCTAACTGGCTCTGCATGAGCACGGACTTGTGCCATGACATGAATAGGTTGGTCCGTCAGTGAAATTCCTGCCCAAATCGGATCCACTCCGACGATGTGGTGGACATCGAGAAGTTCAGGTGAGCCCACAAATACATCCCCGTTTGCCCGATCAACATCGACTACATAACGGGGTTTACCGTCTTCAGCAGGAACAGTCAGGTTCAGACCACGGCGTTGCCCTATGGTCACGGTGAAAGTACCCAGATGCTCGCCAAGGACCTCGCCCGTTGATGCATCTTTGATTGCACCGGACTGCTCACCCAATGTGCGAACTAGATAGCCGGCCGTGTCTCCATCAGGAATGAAGCAGATGTCGTGGCTATCCGGCTTCTTGGCGGTGATGAGCCCTCGTTCCTCGGCCTCTGCCCTAATCGCAGGTTTGGTGTCACCACCCAGTGGAAAGAGTGAATGCTCCAACTGCTTCTGGGTCAATACACCTAGAACATAGGACTGGTCTTTAAGTGGGTCAATGGCGCGATGCATTTCGATTCCGTGGACGCCTGTTTTGATCTGCGCGTAATGCCCTGTTGCAACTGCATCAAAACCTAGAGCTAATGCACGATCCAAGACGGCACTAAATTTAATTTTCTCATTACAGCGGAGACACGGGTTGGGAGTCCGCCCAGCCAAGTACTCGTCACGAAAGTTGTCCATGACATTCTCAGCGAACTGAGTCGAAAAATCCCACACATAAAAAGGTATGCCCAACTTGTCAGCAACTCTTCGCGCATCTCTTGCATCGTCCAATGTGCAACAACCTCGGCTTTTTCCATTGGAGTCTGTGCGCGATAGTGCGAGATGAACTCCGACCACCTCATGTCCCTGATCGATGACCCGGGCCGTCGCAACGGAGGAGTCAACTCCACCGCTCATCGCCGAAATAATCCGCATGGCTATAACGATCCTGCCCGAATAGCGCGTTCCACAGCCCCCGGTAATGCGTGGGCCAGAATGTCGATTTCCTCTTTACTGGAATCACGGCCAAGGCTGAACCTCAGAGAAGCACGAGCCGTTTTTTCATCGACACCCATTGCAAGTAATACATGGCTCGGTTCAGGAATTCCCGCTGTGCAGGCTGACCCTGTCGAACAATCAATGCCTGCAGCATCAAGGAGCATGAGCAGGGAATCGCCTTCACACCCTGGAAAAGAAAAGTGTGTGTTATTGGGCAAACGAGCATCACCCGAGTAGGGGCCATTGAGTCGCGCTTCAGGCACTGCTACCTGAACAGCATTGATCAAATACTCCTGTAATTCACGGAGTGCGCGCACATGTTCCGAGACATTCCGGGTGGCCAATCGCGATGCAACTGCAAAAGCTGCAATGGAAGCCGGATCGAGGGTGCCTGATCGAATTTCACGCTCTTGACCACCGCCGTGCAAGATCGGAGTCACTTTGGCATGGGGGTCAATTATCAGAGCACCAACACCAACCGGTCCGCCAATCTTGTGACTACTGAGCGTGACCGCCGTTGCCCCCAACTGCGACAACTCTAATTCAATTTGTCCGAATGCCTGGACCGCATCAGTGTGGAAGGGAACCGAATATTTTTGACAAATACTTGCGATCTCTCGCACTGGTTGAATGGTCCCAATTTCATTATTAGCCCACATGATGGAAACCAGCGCGATGCCCCCATGCGCCAATAGCTCCTCGAGTTGCACGACGTCGACCACTCCAATGGAATCCACGGCCAAGAAGTGAATCGCTGCTCCTTCGTGATCCCGCAACCAAATGACTGGGTCAAGGACCGCATGGTGTTCAATCGCACTCGTCACAATTCCAAGGGGCGATTGCCCTAACTCCTTGCACCGAGCCCAGTACAGACCCTTGACCGCCAGATTGTCAGATTCGGTGCCGCCACCGGTGAACACAACCGCTGACGGGCGAACGTCGAGATCCTCAGCGATTGATTCACGAGCCTGCTCGACAATACGTCGGGCTGCGCGTCCCGATGTGTGCAAACTTGATGCGTTTCCAACATTGCTGCCGGCCTCAAGCCATGCCTGAGCGGCCTCAGGCCTCAATTGGGTGGTGGCAGCGTGATCCAGATAAACCCGACTCACCACTCACCTCGCCTCACTAATTGGCTATTCATGTGATTACTGCCCGTACGCACGGCGCACGGGCAGTAAGCATATTGAATCCACGAATTTCACGCGAACGCTCTATTTCAAATCACATTACTTGCGACTTGAGATTTCTTGCGTGAGCTGGGGAACGACCGAAAAGAGATCCCCGACAACACCGTAATCAGCGAGTTCAAAGATCGGTGCCTCAGGATCTTTGTTCACTACAACTACAACCTTGGATGTCTGCATTCCTGCGCGATGTTGAATTGCCCCTGAAATTCCATTAGCGATGTATAACTGAGGAGAAACGGTCTTGCCTGTTTGTCCCACCTGGAATTGGTGCGGGTACCACCCTGCGTCGGTCGCCGCACGCGAAGCGCCAACCGCACCATTTAGCGAGTCAGCGAGTTGTTCAATGACTCCAAAACCTTCTGCTCCCCCAACACCACGTCCGCCGCTCACGACAATTTCTGCCTCAGCCAGTTCAGGGCGAGCACCCTTCTCGACCACGGCACGGTTAGTGATCGTGACCTTCTGTGCTGCTTCACTCACAGCGGGCGCAATATCCGTCTTTGTCGCGGTTGTTGGCTCTTGGTTGGCAGGGATGGCATTTGGGCGAACGGTGATGATCGGAGTGCCATGCGTGACCTTGGAGTGCACAATCGTGCTTCCACCGAACACACTCTGCGTGACAGTGCCATCAGTAGCGATTTCCACTGCATCGGTGATGATGCCGCTTCCTGACTTGATGGCAGCACGGGCTGCGATTTCCTTACCGTCGGCACTGGATGCCACGAGCACCGCAGCTGGCGACATGGACCCAATGAGATCAGCCACGATTTCGGCACCAGGGGCAACGGGATGGTTGCGCACAGCATCGGAATCAGCCACCAGCACCTGGGAGGCACCAAAGGAACCCAACGTCTCAACAACGGAATCCGTGCACCCAGCGCCGAGCCATAAAACCACCGGCGTACCAAGGCTGCGCGCCGCTGTGACAAGTTCCAAAGTGACTTTCTTTACTTCGGAGTCGAAGTGCTCCGCCAATACGATTACGTCAGACATCTCAAATACTCCTTAAATGAACTTTTGGCTTGTGAGGTACTCGGCGATCTTTGTTCCGCCATCACCTTCATCGGTAACAACAACGCCTGCTGCTTTCGGTGGGCGCGCTGCAAAGTCAGCTACCGCAGACCATGCTGCAGCGGCACCAACAACGGATGTTTCAAGACCCAGGTCACTGACCGTGAGTATCTCCACAGGCTTCTTCTTGGCGGCCATAATTCCCTTGAAGGACGGATAACGGGGCTCATTAATTTTTTCAACCACGCTCACCACCGCAGGAAGTTCAGTTGTGAGAACGTCGTAGCCGTAATCGGTAACGCGCTCAGCGGTGAGCGTGGTTCCGCTCACATCAACTTTCTGAGCAAACGTGACTTGCGGGAGATCAAGGCGTTCAGCAATCATGGCTGGGATAACAGACATGCGGGCGTCTGTCGATTCAGAGCCAAACAAAATGAGGTCAAATCCTCGGCCTTCCAACGCTTTGGCCAATACGGCCGACGTTGCGATTGCATCCGAGCCTGCCAAATTGTCATCGACCAGGTGAATACCTGCATCAGCGCCCATGCTGATTGCCTTGCGCAGTGTCTCTCCCGCCCTCTCGGGACCCATGGTCACGATGACAACTTCGCCGCCGACGGCCTCAGTTATCTGGAGTGCCTGCTCAACCGCGTATTCATCGAGTTCATTGAGAACGCCATCAGCGGCTTCACGGTCTAACCGGGAATCGTCGCTGCGTAACTTTTTCTCGGCCCATGTGTCTGGCACCTGCTTCACGCACACTGCAATTTTCACGTCGCTTGCCCTTCTGCGTTCGAATATCGTGGGTATTTGTTGAGAATACTTCTCAACCTTCTTGCCTAAATTTACTGCATGATCATTATGACTAAAGCCTAGGTTACTCACGAGTAACTATTTGCGCTTGCCGTGGAGAGGAGGGCTAAGGTCACCATGTGCCTTCCTCACGCATCCCTGCAACCGATGCCGCCCAAATTACTCGGTCCGCGGGCGATTCTCTGGGCGAGGTGTGCTTCGTGTTCCATTCCCACCTGCCGTGGGTACTGGGCCATGGCACATGGCCGGTCGGTGAGGAATGGCTCTATCAGGTTTATGCCCACAGTTACATCCCCCTTCTCACTGAATTGGCCGCTCTAGAGCGCGAAGGGTTTAGAAATCTTGCCTCACTAGGGATTACCCCTGTCCTTGCCGCACAACTGGATAATCCGATGGCTCTCAGCAATCTGGAAATTTGGCTCAACGATTGGCAATTGCGGGCCGGCGAGGTGCCTTCGAACCATCCAGCGTTTGGGCACGAGCGCGCATTGGCCCAAAAAACCCGACTAGATTTTCTCCAGAATTTTTCTCGCGGAGCCTCGCCCATGATTCGGCGATTGCACGACTCGGGTGCGGTAGAGATACTTGGAGGCCCACTGGCGCACCCCTTCACCCCGAACCTCACACCCGAGATCCACGACGTCGCCCTAGCGACGGGACTCGATGATGCCGTGCGCCGATGGGGATTCACGCCGAATGGAATCTGGGTTCCCGAGTGCGCCTATCGGCCGCTCCAGGAAGCCTCATATGACAAGTTTGGTATCACGCATTTTCTTATCGATGAACCCGCAATTCGTGCTGTGCACGGCGAACCAAATGTGGCATATCAACTCAGCGATTCATCGGTTAACGTAGTAGCTCGAGATGCCCACGCAAGTGACCACTTGTGGTCGGCGCAACGGGGATTCCCAGGCAACGAGAACTATCGAGACTTTCACAATGTCGATAGTGCACACGGAGTGCGGCTCTCGCGAGTAGGAAACAAAGCCGACGCAGATAAAGAGCCATATATTCCTGAGCGCGCACACAGGCAGGTGCGTAATGATGCTGACTCGTTCATCGACTCACTTGTCAGTGCATTCGATCAGCAACGGTCCAATAAGCCTCTTGAACGGCCACGAATTGTTGTCGGCATAGATACTGAACTTTTGGGCCATTGGTGGCATGAAGGCGTTGCATGGTTTTCGACCGTTATTCGTTCACTCCCAAGTAGAAATATTTCCTCTATTACGTTGCAGCAGGCAACTGCCAACCCGCGCGCTTCAGTGCAGTTGGGAGCGTCATCATGGGGTGAAGGCAAGGATTGGCGGATCTGGACCGATGACCCCGTTCGAGATCTCGTGATCATGAATCACCAAGCACAGGATTATGTCCTCACGAAAATCAGATCAGATCTTGATGCCCGCGGCTCTGCGCTCAATTCAGACCTCAATGAGCTTATGCTTCTGCTTTCGAGCGATTGGGCCTTCATGATCAGTCGGGACACGGCCGCAGAATATGCACGCGATAGGGCGATCGGCCACTTTCAAAATCTGCTGAGTGGCAAATTCCTCGGTGCAACCGAACGACCTTTCCCCATGGTCGAAACTTTCGCTCGCGCCCAGTTCAGGATGTAACTAGGTGGGCTCACAGGCAATTAGCTGAGATCCTCGTCGTGTACATGCTCCACTGCAACTTGCTCTACTGCAACTTGCTCTACTGCAACTTGCTCCACTGCACGCTCAGCGTGGTTACGCACGTAATGCTCATGCCGAACACGCTCCAAATCGCTCGGGCGCAGTTCATTGCGCAATCTGATTACTCGAGCAGGCACACCCACCGCAACGCCCCACCGTGGAATCTCTCCTTTAACAACAGAGTTTGCACCGATGACACTGCCGGAACCAATCTGTGTCCCTCTCAAAATCGAGACTTTCGTACCGATCCAAACATCGTCGCCAATAACAACGGGGCTCTTCACAATCCCTTGTCGGCGAATTGCGACTTCCGTGCTGTGCGTTCTGTGGTCAAAATCGCACATGTAAACCGAATCAGAAATTACGCACTCGGATCCAATTGCGATATCAAGGTAGGCATTGATTGTGTTTCCCTGCCCAAATACAGTGTTCGCGCCAATTGTGACTGTCCCTTCATGCGCTCGGATCTGATTGCCATCGCCAAGATGAACCCATGGGTAGATAACTATCCGGCCATATCCCCTTCGACAGCTCAGTTCTACATTCTTTCCAAGAAAAACAAATCCTAAGCATTGAACGCCTGGAGGTCCAAAAATCTTTAGTTTCAAGAACCGCCAATACCGAACTAGGTAATACCAATTCCAGGCACGATTACGAATGATCCAAACCATATTGCCCCAGCGAAGAATTCTAAATTCGCGCATCGGCCAACTCTCCCAATCGTGAACCCAAAATTTCCGTGTAGTGGGCAATTGTTTTCGCAGCCACGTGTTGCCAAGTGAAATCCTGGTCAATTCTGTGTTTCAGTAACTCGCTGCGCTTCTGCGCTTCTAATCTGTCAGCTCGAATCTCCTGCAGCAAAGCAGCGATGTGTTGACCGTCAACGTTGGAGAGGACATACCCGAACTCAGTAGTTGGAACTGTTTCGCGCAATCCCCCCGCCTTTGACACGATCAAAGGTATGCCTTGTGCACCTAACTCAAGGGCAACAATGCCGAAGGGCTCATAGGACGATGGGATGACAGCGGCGTCGGCGATGGAAAGAACTTCTAGCATTTTATCTGGTGACAGGTATCCATGAAAAGTAACCGACTCACTCAAACCTTTTCTCGCTACCTTGGCGCTGAGAGCGTTCAACTGGCTCCCCGAGCCAATGACGTGGAAGTGAATCGTTGAGTCGTTAAGGACTGCTAGGGCATCGATCACATGATGGACGCCTTTCTCCCACTCCAGTCTGCCAACGAAGACAACCTCGAAACCGTGGCCGGGCCGAAGCTGATCGACTCTCTTTGCGGCAGGTGAATCGGTGCGGACTCCGTTTGGAATCACTTCGATCTTGTTGTCATCGGCACAGAGGTTGTGCACCAGTTCAGATTTCATAGCAGTGCTGCACACGATAATGGAACCTGAATGTTTCACGGCATCCCGTTCCCTGGCGTGGACAATTTTTGATAGGCGCGAGCTCAGCCAGCCTGAATGGCGACCTATTTCAGTAGCATGAATCGTGATGACACTAGGCACACCCCACATGTCTGAGGACAGAAATGTTTGCTCCGCTGCAATCCAGTCGTGACCGTGAACAAGATCGGGGCTCCAATCAGTGAGGGCGGCTCTCGTCTGCGCAAACGAGTCCATGGCGAATTTGTGTGACCAATATTCAAAAGTACTCTCGTCAAAAGCGATTCTGGGTTCGCTTTGTGACACCCGCACAACTCGGACACCATTGTGATCCATCGAATCTGAAACCGATTGCCCTTCACTTTGCTGAGTTACGACAACAACATCGTGGCCAGCGCGCACCTGCTCACGAGTTAGTTCCAAGACATGCGTGCCCAGTCCGCCATACATGACGGGTGGGTATTCCCACGAAAAATGGACGATTCGCATCTGACTCAGGGAGCGCAGCCCGTGATACATACGTTGTAAAAGAACTCATCAGGCACGACTTTGCTCAACACATTCTTATCCAGAGCCTCAAGTTTTTTCCAGGTTCCAAATGCGAAGTTGGCCCATGCCCAACCAAGAGCTCCGGGTTTGACGGATGCTTCAAATGTGCGCACGGGCCAGCCAAACCAACTTGCACTCAGCTCCTCGGTCACCGTACTCACATCTACCGCACCCGATCTGACCGCTATGCGAGCCAATGAGTCGGGGTCAAATGTGTGAATATCCACAACTGATTCAAGTGCTTGCGCGCGCGACGACTCTTCGATCTCATGAGGTTCCTTGGCCCAGCGATCCCTCAAGGGCGGCAATGCCGTTACATGCGTGCTGACCCACCATGTCAGGCGAGATAACGAGCGCGCAATGACATCACCCTTTTGGGTGGGTTCACCGCAGAAAACAAATCTCCCACCTGGCCGCAATATTCGGACGACTTCAGAAAACAGTGCATCGAGATCGGGGACATGGTGGAGCACTGCATGACCAACGACCAAATCAACGCTCTGGGATGCAAATGGAAGGTTCTCAGCATCTGCCACCGTGCCAGTGACAGACAATCCGAGTTGCTTTCCATTGCGCACTGCAACAGAGACCATGCCCGAACTCACATCCGTGGCAATTCCACGTTTTCCAACCCCCGATTGCATGAGGTTCAATAAAAAGAAGCCCGTTCCTGACCCTAATTCAACAACCGTGTCATAGGAATCCTGCTGCTCGCGGGAAACAACGTGGTCAAAGCAGTTTCGGGCATAATCAACACAACGTTGATCATAGGAAATACTCCATTTGTCGTCGTAAGTTTCTGCTTCCCAATCGTGATACAAAATATTGGCAAGCTTGGAGTCTGTCCATGCCTTCTCTATATCCCCCGTTAAAGAATCTGGCACGTTTTTGCTCATAGTTTCTAGCGCCCCACGAATGTGGCTTTGCCAGGGCCCTCATTAACAAATGAATTCATTCCAACACTTTGATCCTCGGTTGCAAAAAGGGCTGCAAACTCAGTGCTTTCAATCGAGAGTCCAGTGAAGAGGCTGGCATCCAGACCGTTATCGACAGCTCGCTTTGCAGCAGCCAATGCGATTTTTGGGCCACCAACGAATTCGCCTGCCCATTTGAGAGCTATCGCAAGCACGTCATCCGGTGCGCACACTTTATTCACGAGGCCGATTTCAAGTGCTTCATCCGCCGAAATCATCCGTCCACCAAAGATCAATTCCTTAGCCTTGGAAGGTCCCACTAACCGAGGTAAGCGCTGAGTTCCACCTGCCCCTGGAATTATTCCAAGAAGAATTTCAGGCTGGCCCAGCTTCGCGTTATCGCCTGCCACTCGAAAGTCTGCGCACATGGACAACTCCAGTCCCCCTCCGAGCGCAAAGCCCGTTATCGCAGCAATCGTCGGTTGTGAAATCTTTGCTACCGCATCGAAGGCGCCCTGAAGGCTGTGGGCAGCACTCGACATGTCCGCGTACGTCATCTGTGCCATTTCCTTGACATCCGCGCCTGCGGCGAAAACTTTGGGTCCGCCATAAAGCACAACGGCGTCAACATCCTTATGTGCGGATACCAAGCGCGCTGAGGACGCTATCTCCCGCTGCATTTGCAAATTGAGTGCATTCATTGGCGGCCGCATTAGGTTAATGACCGCAACTCCCGCATCAAGTTCGACTTTGATGAATTCACTCTCGCTAAGAACAGTTGCCATGTGGAAATCCTCTCCCGCTATGTCGACGCGCCACATTCGATTCAGCGCTGGGCCCATGTGCCTCACACGCTAGCCCACTGCCGCATGTCGGGTTCACCAGACCGGGAAGTTGCACGACTAAACTCACAGGAGTGCGCACAAAAGTAGGTCATTGGGATCCCTTTGGCGTGACACCCCGCGACGATGGCAGCGCCAAGGTCTCCCTCTGGGCCCCACACGCAGATTTTGTTGAATTTTGCATCCTCAGGGGCTCAGAAACCCACGGATTCGTTGAAGAACGTCACTCACTGACCCATCGGGTTCAGAACGTTCACTATGACATCATCCCCAACGTGCCTGTCGGGTCCCGGTACGGATTTCGAGTCCACGGACCCTGGGATCCTCACAAGGGCATGAGATTCAACCCTAATAAATTCCTTGTAGACCCCTACGCCAAGTTGCTCGTTGGAGAGTTGATCAACGACCCTGCGATTTTTGATTATGACGTCAACGACCCGCACACCATGTCCACACTCGACAGCATCGATTTTGTTCCGCACTCAGTCGTCAGTTCTTCATCATTTGATTGGCAAGGGGATCGACCACTTGAACGCCCCTGGAATGAGACGGTCATCTACGAGACCCATGTCAAGGGTTTCACCAAGTTGCACCCCTCTGTGCTCGAAACTGAGAGAGGCACATTCCGCGGCTTAGCCACCCCCGAAGTCCTTGAACACCTCAAACACATTGGTGTGACGGCCGTTGAACTGCTTCCCGTTCATCACTATGTCGACGAAGTGCATCTGATGGAAACCGGATTAACCAACTATTGGGGCTACAACACACTTGGATTTTTCGCACCGCACTCAGGTTACTCAGTGAGCGAAGGTTCACAAATCGATGACTTCAAATATATGGTGCGCGAACTTCACAAGGTTGGAATCGAGGTAATCCTCGACGTCGTCTACAACCACACGGCCGAAGGTGGTCTCGATGGCCCTAGCCTGTCATTCAAAGGCATCAACAACAAAGATTTCTACCGCCTGAATGAAGATGGCAACTACATAGATTTCGCAGGCTGCGGAAATACAATTAACGCAGCAAAGCCTCAAGCACTCCAACTCATCATGGATTCACTCCGTTATTGGGTCACCGAAATGCACGTTGATGGATTTCGATTCGATCTTGCCGCCGCACTAGCCCGCTCGTTCTATGACGTTGACATGCTCGGCAACTTCCTCACCACGATCCAACAAGATCCCATTCTCCGCCGCGTGAAATTGATAGCTGAGCCTTGGGATATCGGCCCTGGTGGTTATCAGGTCGGCTCATTTCCACCCTTGTGGAGTGAATGGAATGACAAATACCGTGACGATGTCCGCGATTTCTGGCGCGGCGAAAGTGGAATTGCCGGAATTGGCTGGAGACTTTCGGGATCCCAAGACGTCTATGGTGGAGATGGCACCGACCCCTACACCTCTATTAACTTTGTCACTGCACATGACGGTTTTACATTGCGCGACTTAGTTTCTTTCAACCACAAGCACAATGAAGCTAACCTCGAAGAAAATCGTGACGGGACCGACAACAATCGTTCGTACAATTACGGCGTTGAAGGCGAAACCACCGACCCCCAAATAATTGAAACCCGCTCACGCCAGATTAGAAATTTTCTGGCCACATTGTTTCTCTCCGGTGGTGTACCCATGCTCATGGCTGGAGATGAACTCCACCGAACCCAACAGGGAAACAACAACAGTTACTGTCAGGACAATCCCATCTCATGGATCAACTGGGATCTACAACAAGAAGACTGGGATCTGGTTGATTTCACCGCAACCTTGGCACACATTCGCGCCACTCACCCCGCACTCCGTCCGCTGGGGTTCTTCACTGGAAACCCGCACTTCGACAACGGGCCCAAAGATCTCGCATGGTTTGCACCCAATGCCCATGAAATTGAACATTGGCACTCCGAGTCACATTCAACGATTGGCATGTTTCTCACTCCAGACCCTTCGGAATCGCTCTATGCAATCTTTCATGCCGGTGCAGAATCAGTTTCGGTCACACTGCCCGGTGCCCCCTATGCCCAGAGGTACACGCCGATTCTCGATACGAATGCCATAAACGGCGTCCCAACAGGCGAGCAGCACAATGCGGGAGATTCCATCACGATGCCACCTCGTTCGACCTACGTCATGAGAGCGCATACATAACGAAAATTCCTCTAGCGCAACGGAAACTCGGAGTCCGTTTTTTGTTCTGAATTCGCTGGCACAACCTGAAGCCCAAGATCGGCACTCGAGGCCAAGGCAGAATGCGTCGGAGTGATCCGAACTGAATATCCCAACGATCCATTGCGATCCAGAGGAATCTGCCCAGAATAGATTCGACGTTGCCCTTCTAGTGATTGCGTCAACTCAAGATCCGCGTGCAACGGGTGTTCCAATTCGTCCTCGGAGTTCACGCGACCATAGATCACCTGCACTTTTACATCTTGCTCAGCGATCTGGCCGAGGTTGACGTAGGCCCTAATGGGCACGCTGGTGCCCAAACTTGCTACACCGTCGGGGAGATCTGCATCGACGTGCTCAATCGCGACCGAATCCCAGTGCCCTCTTATCCATGCCTTCCATTCCGCCAAGTCTTTGGCCGGTGCAAAATCGTCAGCACAGAGTGCATTCCCAGCGAGTGCAGCGGGCGCATACAAACGTTGAACGTAATCGCGCACCATTCTGGTGGCCAAAACTTTCGGTCCCAGCGCACACAAAGTGTGGCGAATCATTGCCAACCAATCATGCGGAACGCCCGATTCACCAACACGATAAAAAGTTGGCGCAACCTGAGTTTCGATTAAGTCATAGAGCGCCTTTGCTTCCAGGTCATCACGCAACTCGAGGTCGTTCAGTCCATGGGCAGAGGGAATAGCCCAACCATTTTCGCCGTCAAACCACTCGTCCCACCAACCATCCATGATGGACAGGTTGAGTGCCCCGTTCAAAGCTGCCTTCATGCCTGAAGTCCCACTCGCCTCGAGAGGTCGGATGGGATTATTGAGCCAGACGTCACAACCTGGGTAAAGAGTCGTGGCCATTCCGATTTCGTAATTGGGAAGGAACACAATGCGATGCCTGACGTCTTCGGCGTCAGCGAACTTGACCAACTGCTGAATCAGGGCCTTTCCGCCATCGTCTGCAGGGTGCGCTTTGCCCGCGATCACAAGTTGTATTGGACGTTCGGGGTCGGTGAGGAGAGCACGCAAACGCTGCGAATCTCGCAGCATCAACGTGAGCCGCTTGTATGAGGGAACTCGTCGCGCAAACCCAATGGTCAAAATATCGGGATCAAGAATGTCCTGGGTCCACGCAAGTTCTGATTCGCCCGCTCCCCTGTCACGCCACGATTGCCGTAACCGCTTTCGAGCCATCGTGATCAACTCTGAGCGCAACTCGCGCTTGACAGCCCAAAACTTTTCATCAGATAGTTCGCTCATGCGATCCCAGACGTGATCAGGTTCAATGAATCCGAACTCCTGCTGCGCTAACTCAAAGATTTTCGGAGCCACCCATGTTGGAGCATGAACGCCGTTAGTGATGGATGTAATGGGAACATCGTCGCTGTCAAAGCCTGGCCAGAGGTGAGCAAACATTTCGCGAGAAACTTCACCATGTAACAGACTGACACCGTTGGCGCGCCCTGCGAGCCTGAATCCCATCATCGCCATGTTGAAAACATCGGCGTCGGTCTCTTTTCCTAGTGCAATGATCTTTTCGACTGGCATTCCGGGGTCAGCGTTATCGCCACCGAAATAACGGCTAATGAGTTCTATTGAAAATCGATCGATACCCGCCGGGACCGGAGTGTGCGTGGTAAACACGGTATTTGCACGCGTGGCCTCGAGCGCCTGCTCGAAATTCAGTTGCGCTGGTCCCTGGACCAGTTCGCGCATGCGCTCCAAACCCAGAAAACCTGCATGGCCTTCATTGGTGTGAAAAACATTCGGTGACACAACGTCGTTCAACTCGCAATAGCGCCTGAGCGCTCGAATGCCACCTATTCCAAGGAGCATTTCCTGTTCGAGTCTGTTATCACTGCCACCGCCGTACAGCCGGTCGGTGACATCGCGTGCGTCCTGCTCATTTGACCCAATGTCCGAGTCCAAGAGAATCAATGGCACCCGTCCCACTTGAGCGATCCAGACGTGGGCACCCAACTCGCGGCCTTGTGGCATGCCTACGGCGATGCGCACGGGTGACCCATCTCGCTCACGCAAGAGTGTTACCGGACTGGCGTCTGGGTTACTGATCGGATAGTGCTCAACTTGCCAGCCATCCCGAGAGAGTGATTGACGGAAATAGCCAGATTTATAAAACAAGCCGATGCCAATGAGTGGCACACCCAGGTCACTCGATGATTTCAAATGGTCACCCGCGAGAATGCCCAACCCACCGCTGTATTGGGGTAGCGCCGCGGTCACACCAAATTCCGGTGAAAAGTATGCAATTCCCGTAATTGCCGCGCTAGCAGTTTCCTGCTGATCTTGAAACCAGCCTGGGGTCGCAAGGTAGGCGTCCAAATCAGACTTTCGCTCATTGACCCAATTCACGAACCCCGCATCGTGGGCCAATTCCTCGAGTCTCTCGCTGGAAACTTCACCCAGAAGCAAAATTGGATCCTGTGATTGTTCCCATAACTCTGGGTCAATCGATGCAAAGAGGCGGGCAGTAGCTGGGTTCCATGACCACTGCAAATTGAGCGCCAAAGCTTCCAGCGGCTCAAGGTTTGCGGGTAGGACACTTCGGACCGTGATTCTCTTGAGTGCTCGCACAGGCCTAACCTATCGAAATAGTCCATGGTTCATGCAAACGTATACATGAATTGTTGTGGTCAGCCACTCAGTTCCCCGATACCCTCAATCCATGGCCAAGCGCACCGCTCCTCACCATGCGGTCACTGAAGACTCCTCGCCCATAGATTCCTCGTATCCGGGGTCTCCTCGATTCACCATTACCGACGTCTCTCCTGTGGTTCGGGCTGATCATTGCCAAGGATCCCCCGTTCCCTGTACCTCGTCTCGTGGCCTGCTCCCAGCGGCTGGAGCAGTCGGCGAAGTCATTCCTTTCAGCGCAACCGCATTTCGAGAGGGCCACGATTCATTGGCCGTGGATTTGACGTTGATCAATCCGGCTGGAGAGCAACTGGGTCCGTTTCCCATGCGCCCTGGGTGGGACCCGGATCGCTATGAAGCACTCTTCCGCCCTGAGGAACAAGGCCTCTGGCATTTCACCGTCACCGCTTGGGGTGACCCGTGGTCGACCTGGCAGCATCGGGCCAGCATCAAGATTCCAGCCAACCTAGATGTCGAACTCGAGTTCACCGAGGGCGCGATCATTTTGAATCAGATTCTGGACACCCTTCCCACCCGCAACCAGCGGAAGTTGCACAGTGCAATTGCAACGATGACGGACAGTGCGCTTCCTCCGAGCGTTCGGCTCGCCGCGGCAACCGATCCAACCGTCGCTCAATTGACCACAGCATTTCCGCTGCGCGAAATTCCCACGGACAGCGGCCCTTGGCCCCTTCTCGTGGAGAGAACTCGTGCACTCGTTGGCGCTTGGTATGAATTTTTTCCGCGCAGCGAAGGTGCGAGCATCGATCCACCACGTTCAGGGACATTCTCCACGGCTGCAGAACGATTACCTGCCGTAGCAGCTATGGGCTTTGACGTTGTTTATCTCCCCCCAATTCACCCGATTGGTGAGGTGAATCGCAAGGGGCGCAATAACACACTTACCCCTTCGGCATCAGACCCTGG